>JGI24025J20009_10001887_pt1 | contig 15490 bp, 16 predicted proteins | sample Cruoilmetagenom3_FD_20009 | JGI IMG/M metagenome (IMG submission 20009)
CAGAAGAGGACTCGAACCTCCACATCCTTGCGAATACTAGCACCTGAAGCTAGCGCGTCTACCAATTCCGCCATCTGGGCACCGGAGCAGTCAGATCGTCCAAAGATCTTACCGTGGTAGGCGCGGGCCAAAAGCGGTGGGACGCTCTACCTGTCAACGCCTGTCATCAGATGATTTGCAATCCCCGCAAGCCCATATCGGGACGCTTGCAGATACTGCGGCATTGCGGCAATGCAATCCCAACGCAATTCAACCCATTCACGAGAAACATTATGGCCAAGACAGCACCAATGACAAACAAGCTTGTGACGGTATTTGGCGGCAGCGGCTTCCTGGGCAATTACTTGGCGCAGGCTTTGCTGGAACGCGGAGCACGTTTGCGTATCGCCAGCCGCAATCCAGAAGCATCCTTTGCGCTCAAGCCACTGGCTAATCTGGGCCAATTGCAATTCGCGCGCTGCGATGTGACGAACTCCCAAAGCGTTGCCGCCGCGCTTCATGGTGCGGATGCGGTGATCAATCTGGTCGGATCGTTTAACGGCGATGTGGTCGAGCTGATGGGCACATCGGCTGGTGAAATGGCTAAGCTGGCAAAGCAAGCGGGCGTGCGCAGTTTCGTGCAAGTCAGTACCATTGGTGCCGATCCTAAATCGGCCGTAGGTTATTCCCGCGGCAAAGGACTGGGAGAGCAATTGGTCCTAGAAGCCTTCCCCGAGGCCACCATCATTCGTCCGTCAGTTGTGTTCGGCCAAGATGACAACTTCTTGAATATGTTTGCTCAGCTGATCCAAATGCTGCCGGTGTTGCCCGTATTTGGCCCCGATGCGCCTATGCAACCCGCCTATGTTGACGATATCGCAGAAGCGATTGCCACCGCCGCATCCGATCCAGCCACACATGGCGGCAAGACCTATGAATTGGGCGGGCCAGAAGTGCTGACCATGATGCAGATCAACCAACGCATTGCAGCAGCGCAGAACCGCGTACGGACATTTGTTCCGGTACCTGATGCTGCTTCTGCTGTGTTTGCGGCATTACCGCTTACCCCAATGTCCAGCGATCAATGGGTCATGCTGAAGGAAGGCAATTGCGCGTCAGGTGCCTATCCCGGGTTTGACAAGCTTGGGATCGATCCCAAGCCTCTGGGCCTATTTCTGGACAAGTGGATGGTTCGCTATCGCAAGCATGGCCGCTTTGGTGCGCCAAGCTCGCGAGCGACTAGCTAAGTCCCAGCATCTGGCTAGGCTTTAGCTTCTGCCGCATCCTCGTCATCGGCGGGCGGCAACAGATTGATCGGCTCGACCAATAGAATTGCCCCTTCACTGCCAGAGACACGAACCTTGTCTCCCAAGGCCCCATCAGGGCCACGCGCCAGCCATTCGCTATCGCCAAACTTCACCCGCCCTGTGCCGCCGTCAAACATCTGTGTAATAACCGCCGTTTGACCAATCATCCGCGACCCGCGCTGGTTCATCAGAGGGTCTGAGCTGATAATCGGGGAATCGCGCAAGAGCCGACGTGCGCTAAAGGCGGAAATCAGAGCGAGTGAGACGAACACGATCACTTGCGCTGGCAGACCTAACCCGATCCCAAAGGTCAACGCTCCGGTAATCAAAGCGGCAATCGCCAGCCAGATGAGATAAACACCGGGCACCAGCATTTCGAGCGCGGCAAGCACCAACCCAATGACCACCCACGCCCAATGCGCGTCTAAGCTATCGAAACCGTCCATCAGCTATCGCCGGAACGAGGCACGCTGGCGCGGGCTCGACCCTTGGGCACCGGCATGCCCGATCGCGTGGTTACATTGCCTTCGGCTGGCTTCAACGCGTCCTGTACCAATTCGCCTATACCACCCAATGTTCCGATCAGCTGCGTTGCTTCGATTGGGAACAGGATAGTCTTAGCATTGGGGCTCTCGGCGAATTTGCCAACCGCTTTGGTGTATTCCTGGGCGATAAAGTAATTGATCGCCTGATTGCCCGAAGACGCGATGGCGTCCGACACCATCTGCGTAGCTTTCGCCTCAGCTTCGGCGGCGCGCTCGCGCGCCTCAGCATCGCGGAATGCGGCTTCTCTGGTGCCCTCAGCCTGCAGGATGGCGGATTGCTTATCACCTTCTGCCCGCAGGATGTTGGAGGCACGATCGCCTTCGGCTTCAAGGATTTCCGCACGTTTAAGGCGCTCGGCCTTCATTTGGCGTGCCATGGCTTCGGAGATATCCAACGGCGGGCGAATATCCTTGATCTCGACCCGGGTGATTTTGACGCCCCAAGGCGAGGTGGCGTGGTCGACCACAGACAACAGCCGCGCATTGATCTCGTCGCGTTTGGACAGAGTGCCATCAAGATCCATCGACCCCATCACGGTGCGCAGATTGGTGGTGGTTAGCGCCATGATCGCAGCATATAAATTGGCCACTTCATAGGCCGCCTTGCCCGCGTCCAACACTTGGAAGAACACCACAGCGTCCACGCCAACCATGGCGTTATCCTTGGTGATGATTTCCTGGCCGGGAATATCGAGCACCTGCTCCATCACATTCACCTTACGACCAACCCGGTCAATGAAGGGAATGATGATATGCAGACCAGGTTCTGCCGCGATGGTGAATTTGCCCAGCCGTTCAATCGTGTAAACGAAACCCTGCTTCACCACTCGCACTGCCAGCAGGATGAAAACAACGAGTAAGAACAGCAGACCGATTAATGCATAAACCATCGAAACTTCCCTCTCATTCCATAATTCGGGCAGTGTAGCCTGACTGTACTTTTGGTCAAATCGAAAGCGGACCGCTAGTAAAACCCATGAGTAGACAAGACCAAAAGACACGGTCCATAAGTGGCAAAACAAAACCGTTGATCCGGGCGAGAGGGAATTCAAATACGAGGAATATTGACGGCTGCGATGGCAGTTGGAACGCTTGTCTTGGCGAGCTGCGGCCAATCGGGCGAAACCGATGGCATGATCAATGGTGATCGTCTGCTGAACGCCAATGGCGATGGCAGCGAATGGATCGCCCATGGGCGCACCTATTCCGAACAACGCTTCTCGCCTCTGGATACAATCAACGCCGAGAATGTTGGCGAGTTGGGCCTCACCTGGTTTGCCGATATGGACACGGCGCGCGGGCAAGAAGCCACGCCGTTGGTGTTCGATGGCAGACTGTATGTCACCACCGCATGGAACAAGGTGAAGGCGTTTAATGCCGCCACGGGCGAAGCCTTGTGGGATTTCGATCCTGAAGTTCCCGGTGAAACCGGCGTCAAAGCCTGTTGCGATGTCGTCAATCGCGGTGTTGCAGCCTGGGGAGACAGCCTGTTCTTGGGAACGCTGGATGGACGGCTGATCGCACTCGACCGCCTAACCGGAGAGGTCCGGTGGGAAAAGGTTACTGTCGATCAGAGCAAATCCTACACCGTCACCGGCGCACCGCGCGTGATCGATGGCAAAGTGATCATCGGCAATGGCGGGGCAGAGTTTGGCGTGCGCGGCTATGTCGCAGCCTATGACACAGCCAATGGCGACGAGCTGTGGCGCTTTTATACCGTGCCCGAGGGAACCGAAGATGACGGATCGCCGGAATATCTGCAGGCCGCGGCTGAAACTTGGAACACCGATGTTCTGGCCAGTTCAAATGCAATTGGCGGCGGCGGCACGGTGTGGGATTCGATGGCCTATGACCCAGACCTCAACCAGCTGTATATTGGGGTAGGCAATGGCTCGCCATGGAACCGGGCTTATCGTTCACCGGGTGAAGATGGGACCGGCGAAGGAGACAATTTGTACCTGTCCAGCATTGTCGCCATTCGGCCCGACACCGGCGAATATGTCTGGCACTATCAGACCACGCCGGGCGAAACATGGGACTTTACCGCGACCCAGCACATCATCTTGGCCGATTTGGAAGTGGATGACGAGCAACGTCAGGTCCTGATGCAAGCGCCCAAGAACGGTTTCTTCTATGTATTGGATCGGGCCACAGGTGAATTTATCTCGGCCAAGCCCTATGTGCAGGTCAATTGGGCCAGCGAAATTGGCGAGGATGGCCGGCCGATTGAAAACCCCGAAACGCGCGTAGACAAGACCGGCAAGGCCGCTCTCGTAACGCCGGGCGCATTGGGCGGACACAATTGGCATCCGATGGCGTACCATCCCGGCGAAAATTTGGTCTACATTCCTGCTTTTGAAGCGGGCATGACTTACGATCCGGAAGAGGATTGGAAACCAGACACGGCCCGTGGCTTTAATGTGGGCTTCAATCTGGGTGCGGGCGACCTTCCCCCTGATGCTGGCATTCGCCGTCAGGCGGCATGCACTCTTTCCGGCAGGCTGGTCGCCTGGGACCCTGTCGCACAAGAACCACGATGGACAGTGGAGCACCCTGGCCCATGGAACGGCGGGTTGCTGGCAACGGCTGGCGATCTGGTGTTCCAAGGCACCGCTGGCAGCGAATTTAACGCATACAGTGCAGCGAGCGGGGACAAGCTTTGGAGCTTTGGAGCGCAAACCGGCGTGGTTGCCCCACCGATGACCTATTCCATCGATGGCGAGCAATATGTCGCCGTGTTGGCTGGCTGGGGCGGCGCCTATGCGCTGTTGGTCGATGGTGGTTTGGTGAGCGACAAAGCGCCAGTTCGCAATATCAGCCGCTTTCTGGTGTTCAAGCTGGGCGGCATAGCCGCATTGCCGGACGCGCCGGCTCTGACCGATATCCCGCTCGACCCACCCGCCAGCCGCGCAAGCGCAGCAACCATTGCCTTGGGTGCCCACAAATACGCGCGCTATTGCGCGGTGTGTCATGCACCCGGAGCGGTTGGATCAACCGTGCTGCCGGACCTTCGCAAATCAGGCACTTTGAGCAACAAAGGCACTTGGCAGGCGGTGCTTCAAGAAGGCATTTTGCAAGACAATGGCATGGCCAGCTTCGCCAGCTCACTCTCGTCAGACGAGAGCGATGCGATCCGCGAATATGTCATTCATCGGGCCAATGAGGACAAGAATGCCGGGCTGAACTGAGATTGGTCGGCGCGGTGGCCTAAATCGTCACCGCGCCCCGATCATAATGCGCTTTTGTACAGAGCGAGTTTGTCAGCAAAGGCTTTCTCTGCCGCTGGCTTTGCATAGGAAGGGCTATCAGGGACGGTCCAGCCATGGTCGCCTGCGTAAACCTCAATCTGAGCCTTCATTCCGGCAGCATCAACCGCTTGGCGCAGCGCGCCCTTGTCATCAGGCGCCTTGGCATCATCGTCTTGCGCTATAGCAAACAGATATTCCGCATTGGCTTCAGCCAGCAAGCGATGCGGGCTCTCTGTGTCTTCCCGGACCAAACCCCCGCCATGGAAACTGGCAGCGGCCTTTACCCGATCCGGCACGGCATGGGCCGAATACACGGTGTAAGGTCCGCCCATGCAATATCCCTCCGCGCCGATACCGCGCGATGTGTCCACCGCCTCTTGCTGGTCCAGCCAAGCAACGATTGATTGCGTGTCTCGCTTAATCGCAAAAGAAGGCAAATTGGCCATCATTTCCCTGGCACGGCCCCAACCGCTATCGGCAAAGCTGGCAAAATCGGGCCAGATAACTCCCTGGGCATCCCGGTAATAAGGATTGACCAGAAGGACCGCATAACCAGCATCAGCTGTGCGCATCGCCATGTTGATATGCGATTGCCGGATCCCCGCAATGTCGGGCCAATGAATTACTGCAGGCGCAGGTCCATCGGGACCAGCAAAGAAGCGCGCATCCATCGTCCCATCTTCAGTCGCAAAACTGACCGGCTCGCCCACCAAGCGTGACGAACTGGCAGAGCCAGCTTCACTGGAGGAACCAAGCATCTCCTCAGAAGCGCAAGCCGATACTGCTGCGATGCTGGCCAAGGCCCCGAAATCCCGGCGTGACAGGCGATCCTTGGCCCAAGTCTCAAGCTTCTTTTCGTCGCACATTATGACATCTCCGAATTGGATGGAATTTGACTATGCTGATAAGAAATTCAGCTCAAGCAGAACTTTGTTTGGATCGGCGGTGAATATCCGTTTCAGTCCGGCAGAGGGCAGATCGTTAAACTTGTAATTCAGCGCGGCGCGCTCCTGATAGATACTGCGTTATCCGTTAAATACGATGGTGCGGCCCGCGTTGATCAGCACGCGTTCGGCAATGTGTAGACGAACCGCCTCGGCCAGAACACGGCGTTCAATATCGCGCCCTTTTCGCACCAATTGTTCGGGGCTGTCAGCATGGGTGATCGGCTCTACATCCTGATGGATGATCGGACCTTCATCCAAATCGGTGGTCACATAATGGGCGGTTGCGCCAATCATCTTTACCCCGCGCTGATGCGCCTGATGATAAGGCTTTGCCCCCTTAAAGCCGGGCAGAAAGCTATGATGGATGTTGATACAACGACCAGAGAAATACGCGGTCTGCTCGTCTGAAAGGATCTGCATATATCGCGCCAACACGATCAGTTCTGTGTCACATTCTTCAGCGATGGCCCTAACTTGCGCTTCTTGCTCTGCCTTTGTCTCGCGCGTTATCGGCAGGTGGTAAAACGGCACATCACCAATATCGGTGGAATCTATCGCTTTGCGCGGATGGTTGGACACAATCGCCACCGGCTCCATCGCCAATTCACCGATGCGCCACCGATACAGCAAATCGGCAAGGCAATGATCAAACTTGCTGACCATAATCAAGACACGACGAGGCCGATTGGCCTGAGCCACCTTCCACTCCATACCCAATTGGCCAGCAAGCTCGGAAAATTCGTCACGAATCTGCTCGCTGCTCAGCGCAGAAGGATCAAACTCAACCCGCATGAAGAAGGCATCATTGGAGCGATCATTGAACTGCTGCGCTTCCAGAATGTTGCACCCTCTATCCGACAAAAATGCCGTGACGCGGGCGGTAATTCCTAGCCTGTCCGCGCAAGACAAAGTCAGAACCAAAGTATCCATCGCTTGCCTCACCGCTTTAACAAGGCCTCTTCGCTTTGCAGCATCAATGTGTGCATGATGTCGGCCACGGGCTCTTCCTGCTTAAGCATACCGACCGATTGGCCAGCCATGATCGAACCGCTTTCAACGTCGCCATCGATTACGGCCCTGCGCAAAGCACCGGCCCAGAAATGTTCGATCTGCAATTGCGCCTCGCCCATTTCAATTTCACCTGAATCCAGCAGCTGAGCGACCTCGATCTGCTTGGCGGTAAATTCTTCTGTGCCTTTGTTCTTCAACGCACGGACCGGGATAACTGGCAGGCGCGGGTCCACCTGCACGCTGGTGATCGCGTCGCGCGCATTGGCCCTGAAAAACGCTTTCTTAAAATCAGGATGAGCGATGCTTTCTTGTGCGCAAGCAAAGCGCGTCCCCAATTGAGCGCCAGCTGCGCCCATTTCCAGATAGCCAGCAATCGCCTGGCCATGTCCAATGCCGCCAGCAACAAACACCAGATGGTCTTCGCTCAACTCGGGCAGGAATTCTTGGGCCAGCACGCTGGTGGAAACCGGACCGATATGACCGCCTGCCTCCATCCCTTCGATAACCAAAGCATCGCCGCCGCTGCGCAAAAGCTTTTTGGCCAAGGCTAATGTCGGGGCAAATACGATAACTTTGGCCCCAAAAGCCTTGATCGCCTCAACGCTGCCCTTGGGCGGAATACCGCCTGCCAACACCACATGGGTCACACCATGTTTGGCGCAGATATCGATCAGTTCGAACAGCTGAGGATGCATGGTGATCAGATTGACGCCAAACGGCTTGGAGGTCAGCGCCTTGGTCGCGGCAATCTCTGTATCGAGCAGGTCCGGCGTCATCGCTCCGCAGGCAATAACCCCAAAGCCGCCAGCATTGGATATGGCCGAAACCAATTTGCGTTCAGAAACCCAGCTCATCGCGCCGCACAGGATCGCATGTTCAGAGCCGAGAAATTCGGTGCCGCGCTGCATCAGCGCTTGGGTCTTGGTAAATTCACTCATTTCGCGCGATTAGGCGCGATAGCCTTTGTGAGCAAGCCAGTGGTTGGGCTCAGTGGCGAGCCCGCTTCGTTTAGCGCGCGTTGACGAGGCCAGATAGCTTGGCGATTCGCCCCCCAATTCGGCCCGTCCACCCCCGCTGACCCGCGCCAGAACCAACCCGCGCTCTGCCTTGGCCAAGATGCTGTCGAGTGAGCCTGCGATGGTGGCCACCCCTGCGCTGGCCTTGACCACGCCCGCGCTTCCGGACGATCCGGTCGTCACGCGGGCAAAGGTGGAAATAATCTCGTCAATCAAGGAAAAGGCGCTGTGCTGCTGGGCATCAGGTAACAGTATGGCGAACCGGCCACCCTCCAAGCGGGCAGCGCTGTGTCCTGGTTGAAGCATCACACTCAGAAACTGGGCGAAAGCCATAACCACTTCATCTGTGGCCGCTTGACCAAAGCGGAGGCCCACAGCGCGAAAATCATCGATCTCCAAAACGGCCAAGGCGCCCCCGGGTCCACGCTCGAGCAAATAGGATGCTGCCGACATGAACGCGCGGCGATTAGGCAATCCGGTTAGCGAATCCGTCATCGCCGCATCCATCAATTGCTGGTCGCGGACATGGCTGGGTTCAATCTCTCGCAGCACGCCAACCAGACCAGACACTTGGCCGTGTTCGTTGGGCGATGGCCGCAAGGTCAGCGAATACCATTGGCCTTCGCGACCTGCCTCAACGTCTGCTTGCTCCAAAACTGGTCCGGAGAATTGAACATGTTCGGTTGCGGTGATGCCGGTCAGCGCATCTTCGATATAAGCGCAAATGGCGCTGCGTTGCTCGCCCGTTGCAAGGTCACCCAAATGCGGTGCGATTAGCATTTCTGAAAGATTGACGCCCAGAGGTTCAAGCCCCGGTGAAGCGTGCTGCACATACCCTTTGGTATCTGTGCGGACTATAATGTCACCAGCCATTTCGGCTAGCAAACCATATAATAGCGTTCCGTCATTGACGGATATGACCCTGTTCATGGCCGATTGCCCCCGGCTTTGACGACTTATTTCGCCGAGCCATATTTCAGTCAGGCCACCACCCATTAGTTAACTTATGACCCTTGGGTTTTCTTGTTATTTGTATCAATTCAATACCATTGAATCAAAGAACCCAATTGACCGTTAAGTGGTTAGATTAACCGGACTAAAATACGAATCAGCACTAAGTTCTATTTACCATAATAGGCAAGTTCGGGCAGCGAAAACCGTATGAGCACCTATCCGGCCGTCTTTACAATTCGATCATTATCCGTACTTTCTCAGGTGCGGTGCCGAACGCATCAGCGATCTTGCGTTTGCTGGATTCCAGCAGGTCGTTCACCGCTGGCGGGACAGCCATCGCAGCCAAGTCTTGCGACGAGATGCCCAGCACCTTGGCAATATCGGGCAATCTGCTTTCAACCGGGCGAGCCTTGCCCTTCTCCCATGCCCATACTGTTGGCTTGCTGACCCCCAATTGGCCCGCCACATCGGCCAAGGTCATGCCGCGTTTCTTGCGCAATTGCTCCAGCTGTTTGCCCATGGTGGTGCTGGATGATTGACGAAATCCTGTCGGCAAAGCAGCATCATCGGCCAAAGCTGGGCCACCTTTTAGCTGCATAGCGCTGAGCACAGAATCGTTAATAGGGTGATCAAACTGACAGCCAAACAAGGGGGCGCTGCACCAGGCCACGCGGGCCTCTATCGGGCCAAATTGCGGCAACTCGACCGTCAAGGTTTCATTATCGACCAAATCCACATTCGTTTGAAGCAGCAGGCCGTTGCACGAAACATTATGCACCGTCACATTGGCATTCTCGCCTGAGCGCAAGGTGCCAATGGTTTCCAATTGCAAATTACGTCGGGGGTGCCCCCGTGTGCCTAGCTCTGTGTTGATCGTGTGCAGATATGCGTTGCCGGACAAACCGTTCTCTCCTGTTAAGAGAAGGCACCGTCAACTGAGGGTGTTAAGATCAATTAGCAAACAACAATGAACGCGCTGATAAGGATAAAACCCCCAACCAAAGTTGGGCCAGCGGTTAACCCCGATCAGGCGTCTGCGTCTTGCCCATCCAAACCATAGGCGGTGTGCAGCACGCGAACGGCCAATTCGGTTTCATCCTCGTCAATCATCACGCTGACCTTAATCTCAGAGGTTGAAATCGCCTGAATATTGATCCCGCGATCAGACAGAGATCGGAACATCGTGCTCGCCACACCAGCGTGGCTTTTCATACCCACGCCAACGACGCTGATCTTGGCAATCTTGCTGTCAGTGATGACGCGGTTAAAGCCGATTGCCTCACGTTTGTCTTCCAACAAGGCTTGCGCGCGGGCCAGATCGGTCTGCGGCACAGTAAAGGTCACATCGGTTTCGCCCTTATCGCGCCCGACGTTCTGAATGATCATGTCGACATTGATCGAGGCTTCGGCCAGCGGTTCGAAAATATGGGCCACCGCGCCGGGTTCGTCCGGGACGCGGGTGAGAATGATCTTGGCCTCATTCTTGTCATGCGCAATTCCGGTGACGTGTTGGCGTTCCATATCGCCATTCTCCACTAATTGATCCATTTCTTCGTCCGACACGATCATGGTGCCGGGCAGCTCGTCGGCCGGTACAGCTTCATCGCCCAAAAAGCTTGAGAGCACTTGCAACCGCACGCCCTCTTTCATTGCCAATCCAACCGAGCGTGTTTGCAGAACCTTCGCGCCGACAGACGCCAGTTCCAGCATTTCCTCGTAAGTCACAGCCTTTTGCTTGCGCGCTTTGGCTACGATGCGTGGGTCGGTGGTATAGACCCCGTCCACATCGGTGTAGATATCGCAGCGATCCGCTCCGATGGCAGCGGCAATTGCCACAGCAGATGTATCTGAACCACCCCGACCAAGCGTTGTCACGCGGCCGTCATGGCTGACCCCCTGAAAACCAGGGATCACGGCGATCTCGCCGCTTTGCAAACTGGCGATCAGCTCGGGCGAGTCGATAGTCTCAACCCGCGCTTTAGAATGGGCCTCAATCGTGCGCACCGGCATTTGCCAGCCCAGCCAGCTGCGGGCCTTGCAGCCCATAGATTGAAGTGTCAGCGCCAGTAACCCGCTGGTGACCTGCTCTCCGCTGGCCACAACCACATCATATTCGGCTGGGTCATGCATCGCATTGGCTTCACGGCAGAAATTCACCAAACGATCGGTTTCGCCCGCCATCGCTGAGACCACGACGGCCACCTCGTGACCAGCCGCTTGCTGCTTGCGCACGATATTGGCCACACGACGAATCCGCTCGGTCCCCGCCATGGAGGTCCCGCCAAATTTCATCACAATGCGTGCCACGTGTTGCTACTCTTCATTCTGGCCTGCGTATTTGGCCGCTAGTTTCATGTCCCGCGCGCTGTTAGGGATGCTACATGGCAAACGCAAATGTCTCAAATGTAACTATCCGTCCAGACGAAGCCGCTCATTTCGGAACTTTGGCCCGCGAATGGTGGGACCCGAAAGGGCCGATGGCCTCGCTGCATCAGATCAATCCGGTCAGACTGCGCTTTGTGCGCGAGATGATTGATCTGCATTGGAGCGGCAATGAGCGCGCTGCTCAGCCGTTGAGCGGCAAGCAAGTGTTGGACGTTGGTTGCGGTGCCGGCCTGCTGTGCGAGCCGCTCGCCCGATTGGGCGGACATGTGACCGGGGTAGACGCCTCGGCTGAGAATATCGGAACCGCCAGCGCGCATGCAACGGGTGCGGGATTAGATATCCGCTATATGACGGGCGAATTGGCGCAGTTGGACATCGGCACATTCGATCTGGTCACCAGTATGGAAGTGATCGAACATGTCGCCGATAAACGTCAATTCCTACAAGATTGCGCTGATGCATTGGCACCGGGCGGATTGATGATCCTATCCACCCCCAACCGGACGGCGGCCAGCCGGTTGCTGTTGGTTGGTGCGGCAGAGGCGGTTGGCTATGTCCCCAAGGGGACGCATGACTGGAATGACTTTGTCACGCCCGAGGAATTGAGCGATCTTCTGACGCAGCTTGGTCTGAGTATGGATGCCCCGCGCGGTATCGCGTGGAGCCTGAACAAGGGGCTCCACCTGTCGCACGATATATCGCTCAACTATATTGCCGCAGTGCGTAAGGCCTAATTGGCGGCGCAACTGCCGACAAAATTCGCTTCCATAATGTCCCGCGCGCGTCCTGGGTGATCGGCGAACACGCCATCCACACCGGCCTTGGCCAGTGCGCCCATCAATATGTCGTCGCACCCAAACGCACTGTCGCCGCCATCGCTTTGCAAGATGGGCGGCAAGAAAGCGTTTTCGGGCCTTAGGGTCCATGCGTGGACCATCAGTCCAACAGCCTTGGCATCAGAGGTTAACGCAGTAGGAGTGCCATTGGGTTGGACGATCTTGGCAATGCTGGCGCCGATCCCATCGGCATATTCGGCTATCTCTTCCAGCCCCGATAGTGTTTGCATCTCGGCATAGCGCATTGATGGTTCATCGGCGGGGCCACCTTCTGGGTGAAGCAATTGCACCAGCGTAAAATCGCTGCGCTTGTTGAGGCGTTGCAGCGCTCCAACTTCAAAGCTCTGGACCATAATCATGTCGGTGTCTGCAATGTCCAGATCGCGCAGCTCAATCAGCAGCAAATCGACCACATCGATGCCCGCTTCTTGGAGCAAGAAGTTGGGATGTTTTAGCTCGGGATAGAGACCAATCGTGCGACCTGTCTCTGCCTCTTTGGCGCGCACCAGCTTCACGATGTCTGCAAACGTTGGCACTTGGTACAGGCCGTTAAAGCGCACATTGGCAGGCCGGAAAGCGGGAATGCGTTCCTTGGCCCGCAAAGTGCGCAATTCTTCTAAGGTAAAGTCTTCTACAAACCACCCAGCGACGCGCTGGCCATCAATCATCTTGTCACGATGGCGGGTTTCAAATTCTTCGCGACTGGCAACATCGGTGGTGTCTGACAATTCGTTCTCATGACGCGAAACCAGCACCAAATCCTTGGTCACGACCAAGTCGGGCTCGATGTAATCAGCGCCCCGATCAATCGCCAATTCATAGGCAGCTAGGGTGTGTTCGGGACGTTCAGCGCTGGCGCCGCGATGAGCGATTATCAACATGTCGTCACTTCCCCCATTGGCGGCATAGGATACATCGGGCACCAGCACCGCCGACAACACTGCAAGCGCAGCAATTGCCCCTGCCAGCAGCGATGCCATTCGCGCGCGCGCAGCAGCGGCAATGATGCTTAACTTTTTCTTAGCGAAACTAACGCTAAGTTTCCTAGCTATGTTCAAAAAGCTTCTCCTGGCGACTCTGATCGTCATAATTGGTTTGTGGGGTGCTGGTTACAATGTGACCGGGATCAAAGACCGCATTTTAAGTGTCGCCGATGATCAGGCTGGCATGCTGAGCGGTCGTTCCAAACTGGATGATGGCAATTGGGGTGATGAGGCTTAACCGGCATTAGAGGGCTTCTGCCCATTCGTCAGGCTTAAATCCCACCAACAATCCGCCCGCATGTTCGACCACGGGGCGCTTAATCATGGATGGATTATCCGCCATCAAGCGAACGGCCTTAGGCTGATCGATATCGGCCTTGTCCGCATTTGACAGTTTGCGGAATGTTGTGCCGCGTTTGTTCAACAGCACCTCCCAACCCACTTGGTCCGCCCAAGCCGTCAATTTGGCCGGATCGGCGCCTTCCTTTTTATAGTCGTGAAAAGTGAAATCGCGTCCTTCGGCCTGCAGCCATTGGCGCGCCTTTTTCACCGTGTCGCAATTGGGAATGCCGTAAAAATCCAAAGCCTTCATCCTTCGTCCAAACTCTTCATCGTTCGTATAATGAGCGCGCAAGATGCGCGTCAGAAATGGCAACAGCCAAAGCATCTGCTGCATCTTCTCCGGCAATCTGCGCATTTGGCAGCAAAATTTTGAGCATAGCCTGAACCTGCACTTTATCGGCACCGCCTGTGCCGACTATAGATTTCTTGACCAACCTGGCCGCATATTCATTCACTTGCAGACCGCCTGCCGCACAGGCTGCCAACACCGCCCCACGCGCTTGCGCCAGTTTCAGCGACGATTTGGGGTTCTTGTTGAGAAATATCTCCTCAGCCGCGGCACGGTCAGGTGCGTGGGTTGCAACAACCGCCTTAATCCCATCGTGCAAGTGATGCAGCCGATCGGCAATCGGTGCTTTGGCGTTGGTTTTGATCTGGCCGTTGGCGACATGCGAAATGCGCGCACCCTCTGACACGATCACGCCCCAACCGGTGCAGCTGAGCGAGGGATCAAGGCCAAGAATGATCAATGCCATACTCCAAAGCCAGAACCTTTTGGCGCGATCACACCATCAAACGTCCAGCTTATCCATAATCTCGTCAGAGATGTCGTAATTGCCCCACACGGTCTGCACGTCATCATCATCGTCCAGCGTGTCGACCAGCTTGAGCAATGTGCCGGCGGCTTTTTCGTCCAGCTCAACCATCAGACTTGGCTTCCACGCCAGCTTGACATTCTCTGCTGCGCCCAGCGCTTTTTCCAGATCGGTGGCGACGCCATGCAGCGCATCGGCAGCGGTCCAGATGGTGTGACCATCGGCAGAGCTTTCGATATCATCCGCGCCGGCTTCCATCGCCGCCTCAAACACGGTGTCTTCGTCACCGGCGCTGGCTGGATATTCAATCAATCCCAACCGTTCAAACCCATGCGCAACCGAACCTTCAGTGCCCAGATTGCCGCCGTTTTTGCTGAAGGCTGTGCGCACGGCAGTGGCGGTGCGATTGCGATTGTCGGTCAATGTTTCAACGATGATCGCGCTGCCGCCAGGGCCATAGCCTTCGTACCGCACTTCTTCGTAATTCTCGTCATCGCCGGTGCTGGCTTTATCGATTGCACGTTGGATATTGTCCTTGGGCATGGACTGGCCTTTGGCGGTGTTGACCGCCAGCCGCAGGCGCGGGTTCATATCCGGGTCGGGCGTGCCCATCTTCGCTGCAACAGTGATTTCGCGGCTCAATTTCGAGAACAAATTTGAGCGCTTCTTGTCCTGCGCACCCTTGCGGTGCATGATGTTCTTAAATTTGGAATGGCCTGCCATGGGAGCTCTTTGTTATCCGGTGGTGGAAATTGAAGGGTCGCAATAGCCGCATGAACACTGAATCGACAAGCCTTGAGCCGGTAAATTCCGCACCGGCGCAGTGGCAACACTTTGCGCGCTTCATTCAGCGCCCGGCATTGCCTGACCAAACCACCGATAGTCAGCGCAGCTTTGGCGCTCGATTTGCCGCTCAATTTGGCTCCGGTTTGAAAGCGGTGCTGCGCATGCTGGCGCTGGATCTGACCATAATGGTCGCGCTTCTGTCTTTGGTGTTGGTGTATGTCTTGACCATAGGCGATCTGCCCAGCAACGCGCTGAACGATCTGGAGCTAACTCCGGGAGTTATCTTAGCCATCGTTATTGGCGCACCACTGGGGGAGGAACTGGCCTTCCGAAGCT
>JGI24025J20009_10001890_pt1 | contig 15471 bp, 26 predicted proteins | sample Cruoilmetagenom3_FD_20009 | JGI IMG/M metagenome (IMG submission 20009)
TCAGAAACAGTTTGGCATCAAGCTGACAAATATAATGTTCCAAGGATGTGTTTTATTAATAAAATGGATAGAATAGGCGCTGATTTTTATAAAGGACTAAAATCTATTTATGAAAGGCTAACTCCAAATGCCCAAGTAATTAATATACCTATTGGATCTGAAGATAAATTTGAAGGGATTATTGATTTGATTACAATGAAAGCCGTGTATTTTGAAGGTGAAAGAGGCGAGAAAATAGTTACAAAAGAAATCCCTTCAGATTTACTGGATAAAGCCAAAGAATATAGAAAATTGTTAATAGAAAAAGTTGTGGAGCAAGATGAGAAATTATTAAGTGAATACTTAGATGGCAAAGAGCCAACAGAAGAAAAAATAAGAGAGATGTTGAGAAATGCTACTATCAAAGGAGATATTGTTCCTGTTCTTTGCGGCGCTTCTTTTAAGAACAAAGGAGTGCAGCCTCTTATTGACGCGATTATAGAATATTTGCCTTCTCCTAAAGATGTTCCAGCTGTTGAAGGCATTCATCCTAAAACAGGAGAAAAAGTTATCTGTCCTCCTGATGATAAAAAACCTTTTGCTGCTTTAGTGTTTAAGATAGCGAATGATCCTTACGTCGGCACATTAAGTTTTTTCCGGGTTTATTCTGGAACATTTAAAAAAGGCAATTATATTCTTAATGCCACTAAATCAAACCAAGAAAGGATTGGGAGGTTATTACAAATGCATTCTAATCGCCGTGAAGAATTAGATGAGATACGGGCAGGTGACATAGCGGCTACAGTTGGATTAAAAAATACAGGAACAGGTGACACTTTGTGCGATATTAATTCGCCTGTCATTTTAGAAAAGATTCTTTTCCCAGAGCCTGTTATTTCGATAAAAATAGAGCCACATACAAAATCTGACCAGGAAAAAATGTCTTTGGTATTAAAAAAATTAACTGAAGAAGATCCAACTTTTCAAGTAAAAACTGATGAAGAAACTTCAGAAACAATCATATCAGGAATGGGTGAACTTCATTTAGAAATCTTGGTAGATAGAATGAAAAGAGAGTTTAATCTTAAAGTGGATACTGGAAAGCCTCAAGTGGCTTATAGGGAGACTATTAGAAAAATTGTTGAAAGTGAAGGTAAGTATATTCGACAATCGGGCGGACGTGGCCAATATGGTCATGTTTTATTGAAATTAGAGCCATTAGAAAGAGGAAAGGGATTTGAATTTGTTGATAGTATTAAAGGTGGAGATATTCCTAAAGAATTTATTCCAGCAGTACGAAAAGGAGTAGAAGAAGCTTTAGAAAAAGGTATTTTAGCGGGTTATCCAATGTCTGATGTAAGAGTTACACTTTATGATGGATCTTTTCATGATGTGGATTCTTCAGATTTTGCTTTCAAGATTGCTGGTTCTATGGCTTTTCAAGATGGAGCAAAAAGAGCTAATCCCGTTCTTTTGGAACCAATAATGAAATTAGAAGTTGTGGTGCCTGAAAAATTCTTAGGTGATGTTGTAGGCGATTTGAGTTCTAAAAGAGGTCTTGTAGAAAGCATGCATAACAGAGGAGTTATAAAAGTAATTGACGCCAAAGTTCCTTTAGCAGAAATGTTTGGTTTTGCCACAAAATTACGTTCAATGACTGAAGGCAGAGGTACGTTTTCTATGGAGTTCTTCTGCTATAAAGAAGTTCCTTCTAATAAAACTGAGGAGATAATAGGTAAACAGTCTGTGGCTTGACAATGAATTGGTTATACCTTAATATTGTAGATACATAACAAAAGCCAAAAGCCAAAAGTCAAAATTTAAAAATAATAAAAATTAAAATTAAAAACATGGCAGAAAAAGAAAAATTTGTTCGTAGTAAAACACATATGAATATAGGAACTATTGGTCATATTGATCATGGTAAAACTACCTTAACAGCCGCTATTTCGCATGCGCTTGAATTGAAAGGTTTGGCAAAAAAAACTCTTAATGTTGACGAAATTGATAATGCCCCTGAAGAAAAAACCCGTGGCATTACCATTAATGTTCATCATTCTGAGTATGAAACTGAAAAAAGGCATTATGCTCATATTGATTGTCCGGGGCATATTGATTATATTAAAAATATGATTACTGGATCAGCGCAAATGGATGGCGCTATCTTAGTAGTTTCTGCTCCTGATGGTCCTATGCCGCAAACATTTGAGCACATTCTTTTAGCTCGTCAAGTTGGAGTTCCTGCAATGGTAGTTTTTTTGAATAAAACAGATATGGTTCAGGATAAAGAATTATTAGAGTTAGTGGAAACAGAAATAAGGGAACTTTTAACTAAGAATGGATATCCTGGTAATGATGTTCCTATAATAAAGGGGTCAGCCTTAAAGGCATTAGAATGTAAGTCTGTTGATGATGCTGACATAAAACCAATATTTGAACTAATAGATGCAATTGATTCTTATTTTCCTGATCCAGTAAGAGATACTGATAAGCCGTTTTTAATGCCTATAGAAGATATATTTTCTATAGAAGGACGAGGTACTGTAGCTACTGGAAGAGTTGAGAGAGGAAGAATTAATATTAATGATGAAGTAGAAATTATTGGTTATCACCCAACAGCCAAAACTGTTGTAACTGGTCTTGAAATGTTTAATAAATCTCTTGATGAAAGCCAGGCTGGAGATAATGTTGGCGTATTATTAAGAGGAATTAAAAAAGAAGAGATAAGGAGAGGTCAGGTGTTAGCTAAACCAGGTTCTATTACTCCTCATACAGAATTTGAAGCTGAGGTTTATATCTTAGCCAAAGAAGAAGGCGGAAGACATACCCCGTTCTTTACTGGCTATAAGCCTCAATTCTTTATTCGTACAGCTGATATTACAGGAGAAGTTACTCTTTCTGAAGGAGTAGAAATGGTTATGCCTGGCGATAATGTAAAGTTTAAAGTTAAATTAATTGCTCCAATTGCGCTAGACGATACTTCTCGTTTTGCTATTAGAGAAGGTGGACGAACTGTAGGCGCTGGAGTTGTTACAAAAATTATAAAGTAAAGAATTTATCGTGCCTACTTCTAAGACCGAGATTCAACAGAAGATTAGAATTAAAATAAAGGGCTATGACCATCGGATCCTTGACAACTCTTGTCAGCAAATTATTGAAACTGTAATGAGATATGGCAGTGAAGCTATTGGTCCAATCCCTTTACCAATCGAAATTCACCGCTATACAGTGAATAGGGCTACTTTTGTTAAAAAGGATGCTCGGGAACAGTTTGAAATTAGAATTCATAAGAGATTGATAGAAATTCCCAATCCTAATCAGAAAATTATTGAAGCTCTTACAAGTTTGGATTTACCGGCAGGAGTAGATATAGAAATAAAGATGTAAAATCAGCACAGCTAGTTTAAAGCGGTAACCTTAGTAACCTTGAGGAAAACTGGGCTAGTGCCCAGTTTTTCAATATCAAAATTATGAAGTTTATATTAGCTAAAAAATTGAAGATGACTCAGATTTTTGATAAGGAAGAAAAAGTTATTCCGGTGACTATTTTAGATGCTGGACCTGTTAAAATTACACAGATAAAAACCGAAGATAAAGATGGTTACGAAGCTATTCAGATAGGTTGTGGACATAAAAAGTTAGCAGAAATTAAAGGAAAGATTTCTGATTACAAAATTGGTGATGAAATCAAAGTAGATATTTTTAAAGAAGGAGATAAAGTAATGATTGTAGGAAAAAGCAAGGGAAAAGGCTTTCAGGGCGTAGTTAAAAGGCATGGATTTAGAGGTTCTCCCGCAAGTCATGGAACGAAAGATAGATTAAGAGCGCCTGGATCAATCGGCGCTACCGGACTTCATCGCGTGGTAAAAGGCAAAAAAATGGCAGGTAGAATGGGGCAGGATCAATTGACATTTAAAAAAATAGAAGTTATAAAAGTTGATCCAGAAAAGAATTTTCTTTATTTAAAAGGAGCTATTCCTGGCAGAAGAGGTTCATTAATAAAAGTTATTGGATAAAAGATTATGGAAGCGCCTATTTACAATTTTAAAGGAGAAGCGTTAAAAAAGATTAAGCTATCTGATGATATTTTTGGTAAGAAGATTAATAATAATCTTATTCACCAGGTTTATACAAGCCTTTTAAGTAACAAAAGAAAACCATTAGCTTTTAGTAAAGATAGGTCGGAAGTTAGAGGTGGAGGAAGAAAACCATGGAGGCAGAAAGGGACAGGAAGAGCCAGACATGGTTCTATTCGTTCTCCTTTATGGAAAGGAGGTGGAGTAACATTTGGTCCAAGAATAAAAGAAAGGGATCTAAAAAAGAAGATAAATAAAAAGATAAAAAAGGACGCTATTAAAATGGTTCTCTCTCAAAAACTTAGAGACGGAGAGATTAAAATAATTGAGAATATCGATTTAAAGGAGCAGAAAACAAGCCAAATGGATAAATTTTTTAAGAATCTTTTAAAAATAGAAAAGAAATTTCCAAAAGTTTTGTTTTTAATTGACTCAAAAAATGATATATTAAAAAAAAGTACAAAAAATTTACCTTACGTTAAAATTATAAATGCTGAAAATATTGATTTGATAGAAATATTAAATAATAAGTATTTGGTGGTATCAAAAAATACTTTGCCAGTATTAGAGAATAAATAAGTAGATAAATTTATGGGTATTTTAAATATTTTTAAAAAGAAGAAAATTGAAGAAAAAAAGGTTGAGAAAAAAGAAACTAAAAAGCCAGTAGCGCCGGTAGTACCAGTAGCAAAAGAAAAGAAAGTTGAAGCGAGAGAGGGGGTTATTTTAGAGGGAGCTTCTTCTGTATTGTTGATTAATCCTTATTTGAGTGAAAAGTCTACTATTTTAAGGGAGCAAGAAAATAAATATATTTTTAAAGTTAGCCCTAGAGCGACAAAAAACGAAATAAAAAAACTTTTAGAAAATATATATAATGTAGAAGTAACCAAGATTAATGTAATAAATACTCCTGCTAAGCCTAAAAGATGGAGACAGAAAAAAAGTTATTTCAGAAGGAACAAAAAAATGATGGTTACCATAAAGAAAGGCCAAAAAATAGAATTAGGAATATGATAAAAAGATATAAACCAACAACACCAGCTCGTCGCCATTATACTGTTTCTGATTATTCAGTTTTAACTGGCGAAAAGTCTTTTAAAAAATTGACTTCTTCCAAAAAAAGAAGCGTTGGGAGATCTAAAGGAAGAATAACAGTTCGGCATAAAGGTAGCGGTAATAAGAAACTGTACAGAGAGATTATTTTTGGCGAGCAAAAAAAAGGAGTCTCGGGAGTAATAAAAACTATAGAATATGATCCTCACCGCTCTGCATTTATCTCTTTGGTATCTTACAAAGATGGCGATTGGCGCTATATTCTATCTCCACATAATTTGAAAGTTGGGGATAAAATTATTTGTGATGAAAAAACACCTTTTAAAAAAGGGAATAGATTACAATTGAAAAATATTCCAGTCGGGAGCTTGGTACATAATATAGAGATAAGAGTGGGTGCGGGAGGAAAACTGGCTAAGTCAGCAGGGTCTTCTGCTCAAGTAATAACCCAAGATGGAAAATACACCCATCTTAAAATGCCTTCATCAGAAGCAAGAAAGATATTGGATGTTTGCTATGCGTCAATTGGGCAACTTTCGAATGTTGAACATGGAATGGTAAGTATCGGAAAAGCAGGCAGAGCGCGTCATATGGGAAGAAGACCAAAGGTAAGAGGAACGGCAATGAATCCTGTAGATCATCCTTATGGTGGCGGAGAGGGAAGGACACAAAGGGGAACAAAAAGACCAAAAAGCATTTATGGTAAAGTTACTGGTGGCGTAAAAACAAGAAATAAGAAAAAATATTCTAATAAGTTTATTATAAAAAAGCGAAAGAAAAAACGTAAAAAATAATATTATGTCTCGTTCACTAAAAAAAGGTCCATATGTTCATCCAAAATTATTGAAGAAACTTTCTAAGATAAAAATAGGGGATAAAACGCCTATTAAAACTTGGTCTAGGGATTCAATAATTACACCAGAAATGGTCGGTTTTGTTTTCGCCGTGCATAATGGTAAAGATTTTATTGAGGTGGAGGCGAGAGAAGAAATGGTCGGGCATCATTTGGGAGAATTTTCTATAACAAGAAAATTTTTTAAACACGGTGGAAGAATGCAAAAAGAATTGGAAGCAAAAACAAGGGTTTCAGAAAAAACATCAGCACCTACAAAAAGTGAGAAATAAATATTTAGTATAAGAAATTATGGAAGTTAAAGCCTCTTTAAAATATTTAAGAATTAGTCCTCGGAAGGTTAGATTACTTACAAATTTGATAAAAGGGTTATCTGTTAAAAACGCGGAAGCTAATCTGCTTCATATTTCCAAGAAAAGCAGTAAGCCTTTGTTGAAATTGTTAAAATCTGCTATAGCTAATGCTGAACATAATTTTAATTTAGATAAAGACAATCTTTTTGTTAGAGCTATTAGAGTAGATGAAGGGCCGGCTTTAAAGAGGTGGCGTCCTAGAGCGCGTGGAGCGGCTTATCCAATAAGAAAAAGAACCTCGCATATTTTTCTTACATTAAAGGAAATTAAAGAAACTAAAGCGAAGAAAACTAAAGCAAAAAAAGAAGTGAAAGAGATTAAGGAGGTAAAGAAGATAATAAAGACAAAAAGACCTGCACATATTAAAAAAGCTGAATTGAGAAAAGAAGAAAAAATAATAAAGAGATCTGCTCAAAAACAAAAAATATTTCGCCGTAAAGCAATTTAAATATTTATGGGACAAAAAATTCATCCAAAATCTTTTAGGATAGGCATTAATAAGGAGTGGCATTCCCGTTGGTTTAATTTGAAAGAATTCCCAAAATTATTGGAGCAGGATTATAAAATTCGTGAATTTACTTATAAAAAAGCCAAAACATGCAGGGTAGAAACTGTGGATATTGAAAGAAGAGCCGGTGATATTAAAATTATTATTAAAACTGCTCGCCCCGGACTATTAATTGGCCGCCAAGGTAAAGGCATAGAAGATCTTCAAAAAGGATTAGCAAAATTATTAAAAACTAAATCGCATATTAATATTTCAATTGAGGAAGTTAAACATCCAGAAATATCTGGAGAGATTGTGGCTCAGAGCATTGCCGAAGATATAGAAAAAAGAGTGCCATATAGAAGAGTCCTAAAGCAATATATAACCAAAGTAATACAGCGTAAAGAGGTTTTGGGCGTGAAAATTATGCTCTCAGGCAGATTAGATGGAACAGAAATTGCTCGCAATGAATGGTTAAAAGAAGGAAAATTGCCTTTATCAACAATTAGAGCGGACATTGATTATGGTTTTACTGAAGCGCGTTGTACTTATGGAACAATAGGAATAAAAGTCTGGATTTATAAAGGAGAAAAATTTTAATTATGTTATTACCAAAGAAAGTAAAACATAGAAAAATACATAAAGGTCGGAAGAGATTTCGCCAAGTGGAAACCAGGGGGGTTGAACTTTCTTTTGGTAATTTTGGATTAAAAGCCATGGAAGAAACCTGGTTAACATCCCAACAGATTGAATCAGCTTATCGGGCAATAGCCCGTTCCTTGCGAAAAGAAGGAAAAATTTGGATGAGAGTATTTCCTGATAAACCGATTACTAAAAAAGCGGCAGAAACTAAAATGGGGAAGGGAAAGGGTTCTGTGGATCATTATGTTTTTCCAGTGAGGCCCGGAAGAATTCTTTTTGAATTAGACGGGGTTTCTTATGAAAAAGTAAAAGAAGCTTTTCGTTTAGCTAATTCAAAATTACCAATTAAAACTTCAATAATTCGAAAATGACGACTATAAAATAGATATTATGGCAAAGGCAAAAGAATTACGATTAAAACCGGAAGAGGAATTAAATCAGTTACTATCTGAATCCCAAAAGAAATTACGGGAATTGAGGTTTAATTTAGCTAGTGGAAAAGTTAAAAACGTACGCACGATTCGTGTTTTAAAAAAAGACATTGCGAGAATTTTAACTATTTTAAATGAAAAAAATGAAATTCAACTCTAATATGGAAAAACAAATTGAAAAACAAAAAAGAATATTAAAAGGAGAAGTTATATCAGACAAAATGGATAAAACTATTGTAGTTAAGGTTTCCAGATTGAGAGTGCATCCAAAATATAAAAAACGCTATAAAATTACTAAGCATTTTAAAGTCCATGATGAGAAAAATCAGTATCATATAGGCGATAAAGTAATAATGGAAGAAACAAGGCCTATATCTAAAGAGAAAAGATGGAAAGTAAAACATAGAGAACAAATAACAAATAACAAGAAAGAAGATGATTCAACCACAGACAATATTAAAAGTAATTGATAATAGCGGTGCGAAAGTAATTCGTTGTTTTCAAGTATTAGGCGGAACGAGAAGAAGGTATGCTGAGATTGGTGATATTATTGTTGCTTCTGTTCAAATAGCTGAACCTCGAAGAGAAGTGAAGAAAAAAGCAGTAGTGAAAGCTATTGTTGTGCGCCAGAGAAAAGCTTTTAGAAGAAAAGACGGAAGCTATATTCGTTTTAGTGAAAACGCTGCTGTTCTTATTAATGATAAAAAAGAAGCTTTGGGTAATCGTATTTTTGGTCCTATACCAAGAGAAATAAAAGAAAAAGGATATAGTAAAATAGCAGGTTTAGCTCCAGAATTGGTGTAATTTATATTTATGAATATTAAAAAAGGCGATACAGTTTTAATAAAAAAAGGCAAAGATAAAGGCAAGTCGGGTAAGGTGATAAAGATTTTGCCAAAAAGCGACAAAGTAGTTGTTGAAGCCTTAAATTTGGTAAAGAAAATTCAAAAAGCCAAAAAGGCAGGTGAAAAAGGACAAATGATTTCAGTTCCAAGACCTGTTTTTAGAGCTAATGTTATGTTAATCTGTCCAAATTGTAAGCGACCAACAAGAATTGGTTACACTAAAGATAATGGCGTTAAATACAGAATTTGTAAAAAATGCGGTTCAAAAATTTCTTAAGTTTTAATGACGTTTATGAAATTTTCCTACAAAGAACAACTTAAAAAAATAGTAATTCCAGAAATGAAAAAAGAATATCATATTGATAATGATTTTAGGGTACCAAGAATTACAAAGGTAGTGGTTAATATAGGTACAGGTCGACTAATTGCTAGTTCTAAAAATAACACGGAATTGATTAAAAGAGTTTCAGATGCTTTAACAATGATTACCGGTCAAAAACCATCCTCACGAGCGGCAAAAAAATCTATTGCAAGCTTTAAAACAAGAAAAGGAATGCCAATCGGTTTGAAAGTTACTTTAAGGGGTAAGAGGATGGAGGATTTTATTTATAAATTTGTCAATTTGACTATTCCAAGAATTAGAGATTTTTGGGGAATTCCCTTAAAAAAGATTGACGAGAGTGGAAATTTAAATTATGGTATTAAAGAATGTAATGTTTTCCCGGAAACAGAAAGTATACAAAATATTCCTTCATTTGGTTTGGAAATCACCTTTGTTACAAACACAAAAAATAGAGAACAGTCAATAAAATTATATAAACTATTAGGTTTTCCTTTATTATGGCAAAAAAATCAGTAATAGCGAGATCTAAAAAGAAACCCAAATACTCTTCACGAATAGTACGACGTTGTTGGCGTTGTGGAAGAAAAAAAGGTTACATGAGAGACTTTGGGCTTTGTCGTATATGTTTTAGGGAGCTAGCTTCAGAAGGGAAAATACCTGGAGTAAAAAAAGCAAGCTGGTAAATTTATAATTTATAATCCATTATTCTAAATCTTATTATGACCGATCCTATAGCAGATATGTTAACAAGAATACGTAATGCGCAGGCAGTTAAAAAAGAAACTGTTATTTTTCCTTATTCAAAAATAAAATGGGAGATTTTAAATGTTTTGTCAAAAAATGATTACATCAAGGGTTTAGATAAAACAAATAAAAAAAGTAAAAAGTTTATTGAAATAATTCTAAAATATGATAAAGAGGAAACTCCGAAGATTTCCGAACTAAAGAGAGTTTCTAAATCCTCAAGACGCGTATATGTTCATGCAAAAGACATCTGGTTTTTTAAAAAAGGTTTAGGGATAAAGATTCTATCAACCCCAAAAGGAATTCTTTCTGATAAAGAAGCCAAAAAGTTAAATGTTGGTGGGGAGGTTTTATTAGAAATATGGTAATTTATATATTATGTCTCGTATAGGTAAAAAAGAAATTAATATTCCAGATTCAGTTGAAGTAATTTTGGAAGAGAATAAATTAAAAGCCAAAGGCCCAAAGGGCGAGGATTTTTTAATTATTAAAAATGGTTTTAAAATCAATATTAAAGATAATGTTTTATCAGTTGTTCCTTTAGAGCAAAAAAAAGATACTTTTGCCCAATGGGGAACTTTAAGAGCGTTAATTAATAATCTTATAATCGGGGTAGATAAAGGATTTGAAAAACAATTGGAGATTAATGGAGTAGGTTATCGCGTTGATATAGACGGAGCTAATTTGAATCTTAAATTAGGATATAGTCACCCAATTATACTTTCTGTCCCCGAAGGAATAGATGTAAAAGTGGAAAAAAATATAATTACTATTAATGGTATTTCAAAGGAAAAAGTTGGACACTTTGCCGCGTTAATAAAATTTCAAAGACCTGTGGAACCTTACAAAGGAAAAGGCATTCGTTATGTTGGGGAAAAAGTTTTACGAAAAGCAGGTAAAAAGGTAGTAAGTACTGCTTAAATTAATTAAAAGAGTAAATGAATAAAAACAGTAAAAAAGAGCAAAGAAAAAAAAGGCATAGAAGAGTAAGGGCAAAGATTCATGGAACAAAAGATAAACCTCGTCTTTGTGTTTTTAAATCCAATAAGCATATTTATGCTCAAATTATTAATGATGATAAGGGATTTACGCTTGTTTTTGCTTCAGATTTAGAAGTTAAAGATTCAAAAAAAGATGAAAAGATTAATTTGGCGCAAAAAGTCGGAGAATTAATAGCTAATAGAGCAAAAGATGAAAAAATAACGAAAGTTGTTTTTGATAGAGGTGGATTTAAATATCATGGTCGCGTAAAAAGTTTAGCTGATGAAGCTAAGAAACACGGATTAGAGTTTTAATTTTTAAACCATTATGGCTTTTAATAGGAAATCGAAAGTAAATAAAAGTGAATTTGAAGAGATGCTTTTAGATATCGCGCGTGTAACTCGAGTAGTAGCTGGAGGAAAACGTTTAAGTTTTCGAGCTACATTAGTGATCGGTAATAAATCCAAGCATCAAGTTGGCGTCGGGGTAAGTAAGGGGAAAGATGTAGCTCAGGCAATTCAGAAAGCAAATAATGATGCAAAAAAGAATCTCATTATCGTTCCAATTATTAACGAAACAATTCCACATGAAGTAAAAGCAAAATATAAAGCTGCGAGAGTAATTATAAAACCAGCTAGAAAAGGAAGAGGAATAAGAGCTGGCGGAGCAGTGCGAACTGTATTAAAATTAGCTAATGTCCCAAATGCTAACGCTAAGATTTTAAGCTCAAGCAGTAATGCCATTAATAATGCCAGAGTGACTGTTCTTGCTCTTTCTAAATTAAAGAGCTTTGTCAATAAAGAGAAATCTAATGGAGAAAAATCGACTGATAAAAAACAACAAACAAAGAATTATGCAAATTCATCAGATAAGACCAAATAATAAATCATCAAAGAAAAGGAAAGTCGGTAGAGGCGGTAAGAGGGGAACTTATTCTGGGCGAGGAATAAAAGGCCAGAAATCACGAGCCGGATCAAAAATAAAACCTCAAATAAGGGAGATGATATTAAAATTCCCTAAAAGACGCGGAGTATCTTTTAGGAGTTTAAAAAAGAAATCTTTAGCCATAAAACTAAGTGATATAGTAAAAACTTTTCCTAAAGGTGGTGTTATTAATCTTAATAAATTAAAGAAAGCAGGTTTGATAAAAAAAATAAAAGGTGAAATTCGTCCAATTAAGATTTTAGACGCAATGCCTTTATCTAAAAAATACATTATCAAAGATTGTTTAGTTTCTGAAAAAGTAAATAAGGCAATTATAAAAGCCGGAGGAAAAATAAATTTTAAAATTAAATAAATTTTATATGTTCAAAAGTCTTTTAGCTTTATTACGAACGCCCGATTTAAGAAAAAAAGTATTTATAATTTTACTGCTTTTGGTGATTTTTCGGATAATGGCTACCATTCCATTGCCTAATGTTGACAGAGAACAATTAGAGGTTTTTCTCACTTCTAATCAGATCTTCGGCCTTTTTAACGTTTTTACAGGAGGCGCTTTTAGAAATATTTCAATTGCTTTACTCGGTGTTGGTCCTTTTATTACAGCTTCCATTATAATGCAGCTTCTTACGATGGTTTTTCCTGCCTTAAAAGAGATGCTTAACGAAGGAACTGATAAAGAAAGAGCAAAATTTATGCAATATTCCCGTTTGTTAACTGTTCCTTTAGCTGCTTTGCAGGGATTTGGTTTTTTAAATTTATTAAGCAGGCAGGGGGTAATTGTCTTTGCTAATCCCATTGATTTAATAAGAGATATTATTATAGTTACCACGGCTTCAGTATTTTTGATGTGGCTTGGTGAATTAATAACAGAACAAAAATTGGGAAATGGAGTTTCTTTAATAATTTTTACAGGTATTGTTATAGGTTTTCCACGTCAGATTATGCAAACGGTTGTAAGTACAGACCCAACAAGAATTCCTAACATGGTAGCGTTTTTTGCTATTGCGCTTTTGATGGTTGTAGGAGTAGTTTTTATTTCCAGAGGAGAAAGAAGAATTCCTGTGAGTTATGCTAAGCAGGTGCGTGGGACAAAGATTTATGGAGGCGCTTCCACATATTTACCATTGAAAATCAATCAAGCTGGCGTAATTCCTATTATTTTCGCCCTTTCTATTTTAATGTTTCCTCAAATGATTAGTCAGTTTTTAGTAAATTCACAAAATCCGTTTATGCTTAAAATAGCTCTCTTTTTACAAGGATTTAATCAACAATCCTTAATTTATCTTGCTTGCTATTTTGGTTTGGTTGTTTTATTTACTTTCTTTTATACAACTATTACTTTTAATCCTGAAAGTATTGCTGAGAATTTACAAAAAAGAGGTGGTTTTGTTCCTGGTTATCGGCCTGGCAAAATAACTTCACAATATCTTGTTAATACCAGCCATAAGGTTACTTTTTTTGGAGCTATATTCTTGGGTATGATCGCTATTCTCCCAATAATTATGCAGCAGACTACTGGTATTACTACTTTTGCTATTGGCGGCACTTCAATCTTAATTATGGTAAGTGTAGCCATAGAAACCATGGATACAATAGAAGCTCAATTAATAATGCGCGAATATGAAATCTCGTAATATCATTTTTTTAGGACGTTCTGGTTCTGGGAAAGGCACACAGGCAGAATTATTAATGAAAAAATTTGCCTTAGTGAATATAGATACAGGCGATATTTTGAGAAGGTTAACAAAAAGAAAAGATAAATTTGGAAAAACNGTTTCAAAAAATATTGTTAAAGGTAAATTGGTGCCAATTTGGTTGGTGATTTATTGTTGGTTGGATCAGCTTTTAAAAATTCCTTGTAAAAAAGGAGTAATTATGGAAGGAAGTCCTCGTCAGTTGGAAGAAGCGAAGATTTTAGAGGAAGTCTTTTCTTGGCTTGGCCGTGAAAATTTTAAAGTAGTTTACTTACAAACATCAGTAAAAGAAGTCACAAAAAGATTATTGATGAGGCGGATTTGTTCTAAATGTGGCAGAGAATTTTCTTTGAATTTTACTCCAAATCTGAAAAGATGTTCTTATTGCGGAGGAAAATTAATTCGTCGGAAAGATGATTATCCAAGGGCTATCAAAAATAGAATGTTATTTTTTCAAAAGAAGATTTTACCTGTAATTAATTATTTTCGTAAGAAGAGAATTGTAATTGAAATTAATGGAGAGGGTTCTGTTGAAGAAATTCATAAAGGAATTCTTAAAAAATTATTGTGATATATTTTAAAACTTCTCAAGATATCAGTATTTTACGCGAAGGTGGAAAAAAATTGGCATTGGCTTTAAAAAAAGTAACCCAAGCTGTTGAGCCGGGTATATCTACTGCTGACTTGGATAAATTAGCTTTTAATCTTATTCGTGAATACGGAGGTAAGCCCTCGTTCTTAAATTATCAACCAAGTTTTGCTGATAAGCCATTTCCNGCTACATTATGTACTTCNATAAATGAGGAAGTTGTTCATGGGATTCCTTCAGAGAAAGAGATTTTAAAACAGGGTGACATTATTTCTTTAGATATAGGCATGGAATATAAAGGATTATTTACTGATATGGCGATAACAGTAGGCATAGGGAAAATAAAGCCAATATATGAAAAATTGATAAAAACTACGAGGCAATCCTTATTACAAGCAATAAAAGCTTCAAAAGTAAATAGTACTTTAGGTGATGTAGGCTATGCTATTCAAAAATATGTAGAAAAAAAAGGATTTGTCGTTGTAAAAGGTTTAGTTGGTCATGGTGTTGGATATTCTCCGCATGAAGATCCTGTTGTTTTTAATTATGGTTCCCCCCATCAAGGGTTAGAACTGGAAGAGGGTATGGTTATAGCAATAGAGCCAATGCTGACTTTTGATGACGGGACTGTAAAAGAAGAAGAAGATGGTAGTTTTGTCACTGCCAATGGAAAAGTATCTTGTCATTTTGAACATACAGTGGCTATTACAAAAAAGGGACCAATAGTGATTACAGAATAAAGGCGAGAAGAGATTATTTCAAAAACACGCAAAAAACGCTATGGTTTTTTCAACAACCTCTTCTCACCTTTCTGTCATCCTGAGCAAAATTCTGTCATCCTGAGGAACGAAGTAACGAAGGATCTCTGAACTTGGGATTGACTTTTCAGTGCTAATATGGTAGCATCATATAGATGTCTTAAAAGAGACATTTTTTGTTCGTTGTTCGTTGTTTTTTGAAAAAAGAATAAAAATATAGAAAAAATATAGAAAAGGAGATTAAGAAATGAAAACGTACATATTTAATGTTGAGGTTCCATATTGGCGAATAAGTATTGGAAAGGCACTTCAGTTATGGCAAAAAGGGTTTAGAAGTGAATGCCATGGGAATAAAAAGGTTGCTAAATTAAAATTTATATTTAAGGAGGTGAAATTTAATGTTCAAAGCACTTATTAGAAAAATTTGTTCAGTAGTAGTGATAGCATATTTTGTTATTTTGTTTGGAAATAAAATAGCAGAAGAAATAATAGTTTTTTCTAAAAAAGCAGGCATGATTCATTACGGGATTATAATAAGAGGATATGAAGGATTAAGCATTCTTTTTGCTATCGGCTTTATTGTTGCTGGATTACTTGTGATTAAGTTAGTTTTGTGGGTTACAGAAGATGATCAGCAAGAAGCTGTAGATGAAAGAAAAGAAGAAATAGTAGAATAAAAGTTGAACCCTCGCGCTTATGGA
>JGI24025J20009_10001891_pt1 | contig 15469 bp, 13 predicted proteins | sample Cruoilmetagenom3_FD_20009 | JGI IMG/M metagenome (IMG submission 20009)
CCGACGATCNCCCATGGACCCCTCCAAACAAATCTACAGTCGAATACGGATTCGCAGATCGTCAGGAAGCTTGGAAGGTGGGGTCGGGAAACCGCTTACGATGATCAGGAGGTTGCTGGATGCTAAACCAGATGCCGGTCCGAAAGCCGACGAAGATCATCCCGTCGATACTGATGAACGAGACCAGTCTCAGCCTTGCCCGAAATGCGGCGGCTCCATGATTGTCATCGAGACTTTCAAACGCGGCCAACTTCCCAAATCCTGAGCGCCGCCAAGGCAGGACGCCGCGTGATACAACGTGAAGCCGCCGACGCCCGGAGCCACCCCAACAACCTAGCCAGGAGGCAACTATGACAACGTCTGTGGATGGAAATATTTCCTTGGTCTGGAAAGCGAGGACTTCAATGCTGATGCAATTCGACGCCGTACTTGCATCGCACGTGATCGAGACCCGCGACCAGTTCACCGAAATTTTGCAAGCGGCCTTCGGCCATTGTGGTCTGAGCATCAAGCGATTTGCCGGAGACATGCGCGTTTCGCAGTCCACTGCCCACCGCTGGATTTCCGGCGTTAGCGCTCCCCAGCATGAGAGAATGTGGAACGATGCTGCTGATTGGATTCGTGCTGAGATTCAACGGCAGTGTGACATCGACCATTCAACAGTCGGCAATAACAGACAAGTGATGGAGTTTAACCAACTCTCTAGTATAAAGCTTTGCCCCGCTGCAAACTCAGCCAGCGGGGCAATCTCGACGCTGTGGCATTCGAGAAACCCAGACAGTTTAGCTGCTTCTCGGGAGTTCGACCTAAGAACTGCCAGTTTTGAAGACGCTACAACTCTTTGCTACGATTCACGTTCAACCTCCCAAAATAGTTTGTCGCGTTTGATGCTCGGACTCTATGGTGAAGCGGCGCGGACGACAACTCGAACGTATCGAGTGCTGTCACGAAAGATCAGGCCTCGCTCGACCAGCTCATCCAGTGCGGATTCTAGGTCTGCCTGCGATAGCTCCGGCTGGTTATAGGAAATCTTGTTTATTGTCGTTACTTCGTCACACGCCAAGAAAACCTGTAGCAAAATTCCGTCGAGATAAAAAATGTGCGGGCTGTCGCCGCGAATGTCCGTAATGGTCGCCCAGCCCGAACCACCTCGCCACGACAGCGGTGACGCGGCTCCGGCGTCTCGGGCCTGCCGCCAACGCCGTTTCCAATCGACAATAGCGGATTCAAGAGTTTCCCAAGCGCCTTCTGCCTCTGAAGATGCTTCAAAAGAGACCACCTGGCTGACAGCATTGTCGCCCAATGCTGCGGGCAACCATTCGTGGCGTTCCTCGTCTAATCGCTCTCTGCAAATCCCGTGCTCTTCCGGCGCGCTATACATCAGACTGTTACGGTCGAGGTATAGCTTGGCTGGCTGAGGCGGCACCAAACCGTAAAGCGTAGGCAGACTTTCGACAAATGCCTCAATCTCGTGAACCGGAACTCCGGGGACGCCGTAAAGAAGGTTGTACTGCAACGAAAGCCCCATCTCCTGGCAGATGCGAACGTTATAGGCAGAGTGGGCACCACTGACGCCCTTACCGATCCGTTTCAGAATTGCCGTGGAAAAGGATTCTACTCCGAGCTGAACGTGCCGAGCCCGCTTTGCCAACCCCGAGACGCTTGACGCCGTCAAGTCGCAGCGCAACTCGGAAAAAAATGTGATGTCTTCAGGGAGCGCGTTCAACTGATCGAGAAGCAGGTCACGATCACCTTCAGGCAGATACGCATCAACGAAGGCAACGTTGAGATTGCGATAACGGTTGACGCTGTCCTGCACTTGCCGTGCCACCTGTTCTACCGGCTTGCGGCGAAAGTCTGGCGAGGTTCGGTAGAGTCCGCAAAAGGTGCAGCCTTTTAGCTTTCCAGGGCTGCGATGTTCCCATTCACAGCCGCGAGAATGCTCGAACGACAGGGTAAGCGCCGTTGACGGGACGCCGAACCGGGCCGCAGTACCGAAGAAATCGTCCAACTCGGGTGGAGGCAGTTTCGACAGGTCAACAGCGGGCGCCCGGATGACCGGTTCTCCGGGAGTGTGGGTCATCCCCTGCGCCAACACACCAGAAATCCCTGCAATCTCCTCATCTCCCTCAAGGAGCGCTTTCACAAGGCGCCGAAAGGCGACTTCACCTTCACCATTGACCAGGAAATCGACGGCCGACACGCGTTTTAGCACCACAGGCGCAACGTCGCCGACAAGCCCGGAACCTCCAAGTACCCGGGTCCCACGATGGTCGAGCTTTTTGAGCCGTTGCATGAGGTAGATCGCCCCGCAAAGCTGAAGCGCGCCGACCGAAGCCCCTACGACCGCAGCCTCTAGTGCTCCGCTTTCGTCGATCCAGCGATCGATTAGTTGCGCTATCTCTTCACAGGCAGGTCCCTCTGCCCATACGGCAAGTTCTTCGTGCCCAGCCTGGCGAAGTCGGTTGCCCGCGTAGGCGCGCAGACGGGCACTGTCTTCGGAGTCGATCAACGCGCCAAACAACGCCTCGCCCGCACCCCAGGTTTCAGATATGGCTTCGTAGTATTTCCAACCAAGTCTCGCGGCGGTTTCGAGGTGGAAATGGCTGGTTTGCGCCGGGATTCCGTGGCTCGCCAGATCAGCCTTCAGAGTCGCAATGCCAAGGCTGGGCCATCCAGCTTTCATCCATGGTGGAGAAAAAAGGATGACGCGCGGTTGTTCGCGTGTTTTCATTGAATCCCTCATCGCTCACCCCCCGCGCCTGCGATAGGTTCACGAAACATTGGAGCCAGCAGTGAATCAGCCATCACATTTGCATAGAGTCGCCGCAAGTTGTCGCTCTGCGGTCCGTCAATCGTCTGACCGTGCAGAGTTTCAATCACTCGAAGAAACGCGTCTGCGCTGCCTCCTTCCAGCCGGGTCAACACGGCAGCGCGGATTGCAGTCTGCCGGTTTTCATCACCTCCGATCAGCCTAGCTGCGCTTACCGCCAGTTGATTGATTGCAGCTTCATGCCCACCGCTGATTTCCGTAGCTGACGCCAAAAGGCTCTGGGCGTTTTCGCAGCCAAGCAACAGGGCAAGCAGAATCCGGTCTTCGGCCTCGGTCATGGCCAGACGCCGGGCAACAAGCCGACAGCGGTGCCGTTCTTCTTGAGCTGCGGCCAAGACCGTTTCAATTCCGGAAAACCCCTCGAAGCGCCGAGACAGCATCCTCGAAGCATCATCAAAAACCGTGGTGTTGCCATCATGGCCACCCAGCCGGATCAGAATGGAAAATGCCTCAAAGAGCCCGCCTTGCTCCAGCATCGCAGAGGCGACGCTTGGATAGTCCGGATGCGACGTCATTGAGAGCGTGTCTAACAGCTGAAGCTTTTTGTGTAGCGCCAGTGTGCGACCAGAAGTGTCATAGGACAGGCCGGGCGGTAGATAGGTCATTTCCGGCATTTGCTCTTGGTGAGTGCGCACCACCAAAGTCACCGAGGGGTTATCAACGTGGAACACCGAATGAATCAGCTCTGCACCCATAGGTATTTCGATCGCCTGACCCGGTCGCAGGATGTCCAGTCGCTGCCGGGTCAACTGGCCTGTGGTAACCCCGCCCAGGGCGTCCTCAGGTTCAAACGCGTAGGTGCAATGAACTGAACGCCCGGCAAGATGGCAAAACGCCCCCGCAAAAGAATGCTGATGGATTGCGGGTGTGGCATTCCGCCAGAAAAGCGCTTCAATCTCGAAATCCGTGCTGGAAAAGAGCGTCACTCCGGGTTGTCCAAAGGCCTGATCCGCGCGGCGTTGGGAAGGCAGGTTCGAGGCCTTGCTGATCATGTCGATCACCTCAGGGAGTCCGAAACCGAGACCGCCGACAAGGTGACGTGCGGCGATAGACGGCATCTCAGACGGCGTACGTCCGACATCGGACCAGTCGGCGTTGATGGCACGGGCAAGCTCGGATATGTTCTTCATGGCGCAGGTTGCTCCAGAGTTATGACGTGCATCCTACGTAACAATAGCAGGTCCTGGATCAGCCGTTGCGCAGCGTCCTTTGTCGTGCCCTCATCCCTGCCAGAACCTACGTCCGCGACCTGCTGGACCAACATCGCATGCCCATCCCCTGTCCCGTCGATTTTGGACAGAAGTGGGGTTAGCCGTGGCGGTACTGTAACCAAAGTCACGCCCCAAGGTGTCTCCACTTCGGCGCGAAATGAATCCTCTCGATCTGTTTGCCTGGAAAGGACACCATTTTGTACCGGCAGGGCAAGCGACCAACCCTTTGCGGCAACCCGTGGCACAAGATCAAGAACCGACCGCGCACCTTCGGGTTTCGTAACCAGATGGTCGCCAATCACGCAAAAGCTCATCGAGGTGCCCATTAACGTCCAAAGTGCGTCGTATGGTGTTTCGACGATAGGTTCGTCTCCCAAATTCATCGAGGTGTTCAGAAGGATTGGAACGCCTGTTTTGTCGAAATACCTCATGGCCAACGAAAAAAGTCCGGGATTTTCAACCTCGTTGAGGGTTTGCAGCCGACCGGTGCCATCCGTGTGCACAACAGCGGGGATTTTTGTGCTGCGTGCTTGATTGAATGGCACAGCCCGCAACATGAACGGGCTAAGGGGCGAACTCTCGCCAAACTCGAACCAATCGGCTGCCTGGGCCTCGGGAACAACCGGGGCAAAGGGGCGGAACGCTTCGCGGAATTTCACTCCAGCATTGATCCGGTCCTTCATGTCCGCCTCGGTCGGTGCGGCAATGATGCTGCGTTGTCCCAACGCGCGCGGACCAAATTCTGCCCGCCCAGACATGTACCCGCCAATCTCTCCCCGGACAAGCCGATCAACCACCGCACCAGCAAGGTCATCAGGGCGCTCGACGCTCAGGTCGGAGAACCCTGCTATCGCGGCCTCGATCTCTGGACGCGTGGGCGGGCGGCCATGGGCGTCGTGGCGAATCCGGGATAACCGATGCGTGGTTGTGGTTCCCTTGGCTGTAGTCTGCCAGTGACCGAGATAGGCCGCCCCGATGGCGGTACCGGCGTCGTCGGATGCGGGCATTATGAAGTGGTCATCAAAACCGCCCTCTTCAATGATACGCTGATTTGCCGTGCAGTTGAGCGCCACGCCACCAGCCAGGCACAATCGCGTTTCGCCGGTGATCTCACGCAGGTGACGAACAAAGTGAATCAGGGCCGTTTCAAGTGCCGCCTGAACTGACGCGGCCAAATCGCACAGCAGGCTGTCGCGCGCCTCTTGGCCAGTCTCGCAATCCTCGATTTGCTGCAGGCGCGTGTGGATCGCATCCGTAAATCTGATCTGCCCGTCATGAATTGACAGGAACTCGTCTAACCGAAACCTCGCCCTGCCGTAGGGTGCCAGCCCCATCACCTTGCCCGCCTCGTCGGCATTGCCAAAAATCAGGTGGCTGACCGCGCCGTACATGCCGCCCAACGAGCCGAAATGCCATAGCCCGGTCCTGGTTTTTTCGACCCAGTCCCGACAGACGTGAATTTCAAGCGGTTCGATCTTTGTACCATTAGCGCGGTAAAGCGTGAGGTGTTCCGAACCGTCCTTGGGTCCGAAAACTCGGGTATCAGCGCTACATTTCACGTCGGCAAGCGGTGAGCCTAGGCCGTCACAGACCAGGATCGCACAACTTTCAAAACCGCTTTGCCCAAGAGCGCCGGCGGCATGGGCCAAGTGATGCGATGCCAGATTGCGCTTCAGGTTCGGTGCATGACGCAGATCGGGGTTAAGCGTGATGTCGTTTTCCAGTTCCGTGCCGCTTCGCTGGGTCCCGGCAACTACGGCCGAAAGGTCGCTGGCTTCTATAGATGCAGCATCCAAACAATAGCGCAGGGCAAGGCTCTCGCGTCCGGCAAAGATGCGCTGTCGTTTGACACCAGTCAGGCGTTCCTCGCGGATTGCCGTGTGAATCTTGCCGTCTTTGAGCAGACAAACACCGCCGTCATGGGACGAAGCTATGCCAAGAACCCAGTTTGTCATCCTTACCCCCTATATCCGGCGCGGCAGCATGTCGCGCAGCAAAGCCAGGCGCGCGCGTGGACCTATGTGGAAAGGATTATTTGTCTCCAACCCGGGGATCATAACCCGTGCGACGCGCGCCGGAGCGATCTCGAGCTTGCTAAGGTCGGAAACCAGCACCTGATGCAGACCGGCCGCGCGCAGCCGGTCAAGCGACCACAAAAGATCGGTCAGGACATCGTCACTCCTGAAACCGGCGGCGGGGTCAAGCCCGGACATCGGCGTGTCCGCGTCCATCCAGAACCAAACACTGTTCGGGTCGGCCGGACGCGGACGTTCGTGACGGCCCAGTGACCGAGCGCGGACCGACAGGTCCTCTCGCCCGCCAGCGATAGAACTGGCGACGGTTTGTGCCGCTTCAAGCAGCGCAGCCTCGATCGCCACCACCGGATTGGGGTGGGTGCCGAACCCATGCGCCACTTGTCCACTGCGCACGATAGCGGCCATATAGGTAGGGATGGTAATTTCGCATGTGATTTCGAGCACTCGGATGGTATCCGCGCGCGGCGTTAGTGCGCTCATGACGTCATCAAGCCGTGGCGCCACGTTGCCAACATCCAAAAAGCGATAAGGTTGCACACCCAGCCCGCCGGGGTTCGACAGAAAAAGCTCAGCAATCCGTTGCGCGTGGCGTTCAACAAGTTCGCATAGCCCGTGCAGAACCGCTTCCTCCAAAGCCATCCCCGCGCCAAGACCGTTTGTCGCCATGTGTTTACGTGCGCCCCGGGCGCTGAAGCAGATGTCATGCCGTCCCCTCTCGAGCACCAGAAGGTCGCGCGGGATGTGGACAAGATCACCACTAATCAGATCGGCTGTTGTCACCCAGGACAGCGGCAGGTCGGGGTGATAGGGGCTATCATGGGGCAAATCGAGCTCCGCCGGATCAACGAGCCTCGCCCCATTTTGCCCGTCGTGCGCAAGGTCACGAAAACTGCCATTTAGAACGGGTGTCGGGTCGAACTGTTCCTGGGCCCATTTCTCGCATTCCTCCATGACCGCACCAACCACGGCACCGCTTCGGCTCTGCGATTTACCGCTGCCATAGCTTGACGACCAGGCATTGCCCGGACGCGCGGCCTGGGCGATCTGCACACTGCCCAGATCACCTAGTTCGCCGATCATCCCGATGCGGGTGATACCGATCCGGTCTGCAACTGCCTGAGTCTGTTGCTCAGCCACTTCCAAAGGTTGGCAGAATCGTAATTCGCCATCCGATTTCGGGCAGGCGCCAAGGCCAAGACCCAATCCCGGCGCGACCCCGGGCGCAGTCCCAGAACCAATGCCCTGCATCTGGTCCAGCAGGGTTCTTCCGGCTATGCGGGCGTTCGCCAACTTGTCCACGAAGCCCGCCACCGTGTCGTCATCAAACCCTAGACTGGTCAGGCGTGACCGAACCACGTCAAAACGTGTCATGCCATGCAGACGGGTCATGGTCATGCGGGCAGTTTCACGCTCTTGCGTGGTGGGGTCGCGATCTGCACGCTCAGCAAACCACGTTAAAGTCGCGGCGCGCATTGCTTCTCGCTTGAGCGACATGTCATCCAAAAACATCCGAGCGCGCAGTGCTTGGCGCGTCTCATCTTCGAGGGCACGAAGCCCGGTATCGTGGCAATGCCAGGCCATGGCTATTTCACCACAGGCAGCGCCGACGGCGTCTTGATCGAGACCCAGGTCGGACAGCGTCACATTGGCCTCTTCTGATGACACCCAACCCCAGCGCCGAGCGGTCGCAAGGAACCGGGATTGCGCCTTTTGGCCCACTACTTCAAGATCGGGTTCGTTCGCGCTGTCCGGCATCCAGGACCACGGGTCGGGGATGTTTGCGGACAGGGCGAGAAATTCGAACAAAGCACCGGTCGTAACACGGTCACCGGTTTCCCAGATCAACACCTCGTCAGCGGGGCGCTTTAGCGTCTCATTTCTGTTTGAATTGGCCTCGAGGTCATCGTCCTTGCCGGGTCGCGGTGCCGACGCGTTGCCATCTGCCGAGGGTTGCAGGTGCAGATCGATCGCCTCAAGCACAGCCTGTGCGTCAACGGATTTGATATCAAGCGCTTTGAGCATCGCAATCAAATCCGTCGCGTCCGGGCGCTTATCCAGATTTGCCGCGGCTAGGATACTTCGATAGGTGCGCTCCTTGAAACTCAACTGATGGGCGGCGTCGAGCAACGCCCGGGCGGTTGTAGCATCAAGTGTCCCGGTACTGCGCAGCCGATCAACGGCAAATCGAACGCAAACCGTCGGTACGGTCAGCGGCTTTTTCATCATTGGATCAAATAGCAAGGCGACTTCGTCATCTCGGGTCACGATTCCATCGCGATACCATTCGAAAACCTTACCAATACCCTTTACCCCGGGCACTTCCGCAGCGCGCAACGCCCCCATCGACGAGCCGCCAAATAGCGTGACCCCGCGTTGGAGGGCACGATGAACTTCGTCCGGGCTGATTGCAAGATCCTGTTCAAACACCCCGTCGATGATACCAACCACCGCGCCCGACGAGAATTCTTCAAGGTCGCCACGCCGTACCGGTGGGCGGTATTCCGCATCCAAAATCGCTTGCGCCTGTGGTGTGGGCATAGATGGACCCAGAAAGATCGTTGCACGATCTTGCACAGTCAAGAGTCCGGCTCCATATAGAACAAACCGTCACTGACCAGCCTGCGAGCCACCTCAAGACGATCATAATTTGCGTCGATCTTCGGCAGGTCGCAGGGCCGGAAACGAGTGGTTTCAGCGATGAAGCCAAAAATTGGTGCAAAATGCCTGGGACCACGAACCGTGGCCCCGGCAAAGTTCAACTCGGCAGCGGTATCGCTCTCGTGCAATTCGCAATCAACGCCCTGAATCCGGATGAGCGGCGTTTCGAGACCGAGTAACTCAGCGTTCAGTGATTTTCTTAAGGTGCCAGTCGGGCGCGCCACAGGTGTTTCGACCGCGGTAGCCGTCCAGGTTTCGGGCAGTAGCCGGACAAGATCGCCCGATCGCCCCACCTGCTCCAGCATCTCGGCCATGCCTGCGGCAAGTTTTTCATCAGGATTGGTCCCGGTCGGCAGCGGCGCCGCGAGCGATGGCAGTCGATCTGCCAGTTCGCCTATCAGATCGCACCAGCGCAACGGGAATGCGCGCAACGTCACGTGTAGGGAATGTTCGGACGACGCTGCGGCTTCATGCGGCCACCATTCAGGGATATACAGCACATCATTGGGATGCAGCGTGACCTCTCTCACGTCATATTCAGCCAGTTCCTCGGGGCCAACCGTGCCACGTCGATGCGCCTGTAGGTTAGCATCACGTGGCGTATAGACTTTCCAGTGCTTCGTGCCTTCGCATTGCAGGATAAAGCTCGCATGGGCATCGCGGTGTGCGGCAAAACCCTGGGAATTGCGCGGGGTAAGAAACATATGGGCGTTAACCTCATCCCGCAGGGCGACACCATGTCGGGACAGGTCTTGAAACAGCAGCCAGCACATGTTCCCAAGGCTGTCTGCGGCGCGATCGGCCTTGGTCAGGTACAGCGTCTGGCCACTGGAAAATGCTGCCGCGATCCGACGCATATCCAAAAGCCCTTCGGGACCAACAAAATCGGCTGGCACGGGTTTTAGCGACTGATCGGCGAAATGTAACCAGCCTTCGTGAGCGCGATTGAGACCGGCAATCGTGTCTTCGAATGAATCCAGGCCAAACTGAAAATCCGCGTTGTCGATCAGACTGCCGGGCCAATGCCGCATCTGCCGACCCCAGTCCCGAGTGATGAATTGGCTGGCATCTTCTCCGCCGGTCAAACAATAAAGCGCGCTGTGATCTGGCATTGACTGCTGGGTCCCCTTCTTGTCACGCGCCGTGGTCAGGATGATAGCGGCGCACTAGAAAGCGTTTTTTGCGCAACTTGTCCTCGGCAGAGCAGGTGGTGATCAACCGGCTACCGGTGTGCTTTTCATCCTCGACCCGGCAGGAGCCACCACACAGATTACGCAGATCGCAAGTGCCGCACCCCAGGCGGTTCTTGACACTGAAGGCATCGGATGTGCGCTTGAGATAGTCTGTGATGTCAGGCATCGGCATCTGGTCTACATGGCCCAATGCACCGGACATCAAGTGGCAAGGATAGATCACGCCGTTAGGCGCCACCACCAGTTGTTCCGCGTAACCGCAGCCAACGATCTTTTGCACCACGTTGCGCCCCGAGTCGCGATCCTCTGTTGTTTTGACGCGGCTTAACAAGTTGTCGACATATTTGCGCACTTCAGCTTCGTTCAGACCATGGTCAAGCTGCACGCCACGGCCATGGGGCATGGCTCCGTAACTGACGCGGAAGGTAAGGCTTGTGTCCTCGAACTCGGCGATCAGGTTTGGTAGGCCGTCCCGAATTGTCGGCCAGTTGTTGGTCATGATCGTGGTAGACACACGGGTTTCGAACCCTGCCTCAAGCAGCATGTGAATCGCGGCAATGGCCTTTTTGAACTGACCTCTGCCGCGCACCGCATCATGGGTTTCCGCGTTAGGGCCATCAATACTAATCTGGACGATATCGACCGCATTCTTGATCTCTTCCAGGTAGCGCCGGATTAATACCCCGTTCGAGAACAAGGTAACTTCGAGCCCGCGTTCTTTGGCCCGCTGCATCACGTCCATGGCGCCCCGATAGACCAAGGCTTCACCGCCAGTGAACAGGATTTTTTCACCGCCGTTATCGGCAAAGGCATCGACCAATGCGATCCAGCGTTCTGGCGTCAACTCACCCTCGCTGCTGACACCCGGACCCGAACTGGTATAACAATGGATGCATTCCAGTTGGCAGCGGTTCGTAAGGTGAAACCGGGCAAAGCTGTTCGGGCGGACCTTCTTGACAGCGTGATAGCCACGAACGCCATGAACCATGCCCGCCGCCGCCAGCCGGGCGACAAGTCGCAATGTAATAGCCCAAGCATCCTCTTCGTTTATGCTGTCGCGCAGCGCCAGCTCCATCGCCGCCTGGATCGGTGATTTGCCGACAAGCAACGCCTGAAACAGCCCGTGATCCGTACTGTCCGCTACGATAAGCTTACCGTCTTCTACGGCAATCCACAGATGGTTGCCGTCAACGTCATGGTGACTCAGCCCGTCGATCAGGGGAAGCGGTTCAGTGCGTTCGAACTCAAAAACCTCGCGCCCGTCCGCTCCGACCGCCGCGAATGGTTCTTCTTCCAGCTCGGGTGGCACGCCGGTTCCAAGCGCGCCAAAGGCCCTGACCTCAGGGCTGCCAAAGAGTGGCCACGCAGGTTCCGTGTCACCTTTTTGCGCGTCTTGAGCCGTGCGAATTTGATCTCGGACGTTGATGGACATGGCTGCGCTCCTTCAATCTGGGCTCGTTAATTCGGGTCGAACTTCAATAGGGATATCCGCGTTGTGGGACGTATTGGTCAGCACCCATCAGGCGACGAACCAGGCTGCTAGGGTCTTCAATGGCCACAAGCTGCGCCTGCATGTCTTCCTGAGGGATCATAAAGCTGCGCGCATAACGCACAAAAATGCCGATCCGCGGATCGTTCGACTGGTTGTGCCCGGCGCTATGCCAGGTGGCACCATGGGCGAAGATGATCGAGCCGGCCGGGGCGTGCGGTGTTTGACCTTCGTGATCATAGTCGCCCTCGTGCTCGGGCAAAAACGGGCGTCGGTGCGATCCGGGAACAAATTTGGTGCCGCCCGCTTCCTCCGTCAGATCGGTCAGGCACCAGATCGTGTGGGCGGTCAACGGCGGATCTACCTGGTAGGGCGGCGCAATGGTCCAATAAGGGTGGTCACAATGCCAATAGGACAGATCCGCACCAGACATGGCACAATTGCTGGAAAAGGTGGAACAGACACAATCGGGTCCAAGATAGGATTCATTCACTGCAACAACGAGCGAGTGGGCAAGAAGCTGAACAAAAACCGGATGTTTGGCCAAAAGGTGCAACACACGGCAATGGCCAAGATCGGAAGTGTCGTCGCGTGCCTCATTCGCTTGTAGGGCCAGCACAATATCAGCCAGTGCCGAGGCGTCTTCGCGTGAAAGTACGTTGGGCACCACGCAATACCCAACATCATCCATCGTCGAAACGATGCGTTCGACCGTCGCCGATCCTGTGGTTTGCGATCCGTCAGACATGGCGTGGCCCCGCGATCCAGGCAACCAAAGCGCTGCGCAACCCAGCGGTAACCGGGGTGACCCGGTGCATCAAAATCGAAGGGAAAACGATGATCGAGCCGCGTTCTTTTGGCATGTCTTCGATCTCGTTGCCCATAACCTGAAGCACCCCTCCCTCATAGCTCCCTGGATCGGAAAGCTGCACGATTACGGTAAGCTTACGGGGGGCGTCGGCAATCCCGTGACTATAGTCGTTGTGCCAACCGAATTCGCCCCACCCCGGGCGGTATTCGACGTATTGCGGTGCGCGGGTGATACCTGTCAGCGCAATATCGTAAGCCTGATCCGTTGCCTGTTCCGCGATTTCACAGATCAGCGCATACACCCATTCGGTTTCCTCTGTCACCATGACCATACGCGTATCGGCTCGTCGGTGACCGGGCCGTAACTCTTCGCTGACCGTTACAGGCGGAACGAGATCAAATTTGTGACAGGCATCGGTAATCCGGTCACAACTGTCGCCCGACAGTTTTTCCGCGCAGGCCATCCAGCCAAGATGCGCGCCCTCGGTCGGTTGACCGTGTCGCAAAAAGGTAAAATGTTCGACCTTCGGCATATCGTCCGCTTCGGGCGTGGAAATGATCTGCTCAGACGACATCATGCTCAGCTTTCTTTTCGGCGCTGTCTCGTACCACCGCTATTTCCTGCGTATCGGTGCGGGTGATGGTAACGATCCCTTTGCGGATCAGAAGCTTCGCCAATTCGACTTTGTCGAAGGCCGCCTTACCTTCCGGGATGTCAGAGACTTTGAAAACATCAGTATCCGCCACAAAAGCAAGCGCATCGTGTGCGGCCTGCGGCAATTCGATTTTACCACCCGGATGATGGAGCGCCACCCGTTCGCCCCGGTTGCTCAGCATGACGAGCACCTCTGATGCGCGGGCCAGCTCGGTGTCTTGCGACAGGACAGCATTTGTGAGTGTCTCGATACGCTCTCCCGCCAAGGGTGGCAGGCTGCTCAGACTTTCACTGATCAGGCCCATGATCACCCCAGAAGGGTCGACCGTTGCCAAATGCCGAATGATATGATCGCCAAGTGGCACAGTAGCTGGATCACGATCAGGTTCAATCGGTCGGATCGAAGCGCGCATTTCCTGAGCATGGTTTGCAAGCGGCGCCAGAATACTGCTCCATGGCTTGGTGTGCATGCCCAGCGTTAGGTGCAGCGACGTTTGCTCGGTGCTGCGAGCAGAGTGAGGAAATCCGCGTGGGATATACAGTACGTCGCCCGACTGCAGCGTGACTTCAAGAATAGGCTTACCCAACGCGTCATCGGGAACAACCGATGTGCAGCGGTTTACCGGAAGGGCATGATCAGGCGCATTAACGACCCAGCTCTTCGTACCCGAAATCTGCAAAACCAGAACACAATGGTCGTCATAATGTGCGCCAAAGCCTTGTGTGGCCGCCGGTGTCAGATAGGCATTGGCGAATATCGCCTTCGCCAGCGGAATACCATGTGAAAGGAAAGCGTTGTCGAACAAACGGCAGAGCGTGCCGATCCTGTCAGAACTGCGCTGCAGGCCTGGTACCAAAAGTGTCGCGCCGCGTGCAAATGCATCTGCAGCCAAATCAAGCCAGCAAGCAGTGTCGCACCCATCTGGCAACGGCTGGGCAATCTGGTTTTCAACGATGCTGGGTACACCCTGCGCAGACCGATTACCTGCAGCGAGTACGCGCTCGATGTCTCGATGGCCCAGAATCTCCGCAGGCATAGAGCAAGCGCCGGGAACATACTTCGGTGTGGCCTCCCAGTTTTGGTCCAAAAAGCCTGCGAAGGATTCGACTCCCAAAATCCGGCGCACGAAATCCCGTTGGAGACCCTCACTTGCATATCCCATTTGCATCACCCCGCCAGCCACACGGTTTGCACGCCGCGGGGCGTCAGTCATACTCGGTCAACTGGCTTTAAACGGCGCCGATCTTCAGCAGCCCGGGCCGCCGGGGTTCGAGATGCAACCGGTGGATGCGGCAACCATGCCAAAGCTCTGATTGTGCTGCAGCTCAACGTCAAGCGCATCGAGCGAGATCGAGACTTTGCCTTCGCCAACGCGTTCGGCCATTTTCTTGGCCATCGCGTCGGACATCTCGAGCTTTACGTTGAAATGCTCATCGTCGCGCATTTCAACCAATGGCTCGATTTTCACGTTATCGCCGAACTTGTCACGAATTTCAGCTTTGGGCATGCCTTTGTAGAGGTCTGCCGAGATTCTCAAATGGTTTTTTAAAGAAGAGGACATCCGGAATTCTCCCTAAGATTGATTATTATGAAAGAGTATATACTCTAATCCCGTATTCGCCAAGTAACATGACGATTTATCGGCTCTGATGGCCTTGATCGTGTTATATTTCAGCACGTTAACGCGGACAGAGGCGAGGTTTTATGGATCACCCGAAGGGTCAGGGGAATCGCATATGGGATTTGACCTGACGGCAGAGGTATGTCGCAGGCATGGCCTGAGCCCCGCGTCATTCTACAAGTTCAAAGCCAAATATGGCGGCATGAATGTCTCTGACACCCATCGCCTCAAATCGCTGGAAGATGAGAACGTCAAGCTGAAGCGCCTTCTGGCTGACACCATGCTCGACAATGTTGTGCTAAAGGATTTGCTGGGAAAGAACTAACGACACCAGCTCAGCGACGGGATGCGGCGCTTAAGGCGATGCGGGATTTTGATGTCTCGCAGCGTCGGGTGTGCAGGCTTGTTGGGGTCGACCCTAAAACTGTTAGGCGTGATCGTCCGCCCGACAATCCAGAAATCCGCGAAGAGATGAAGTTGATTGCCAGCAAGCGTCGCAGGTTCGGCTACCGCCGGATCGGCGTGTTGTTGGAACGCAAGGGAATGATTATGAACCACAAGAAACTGTACCGCCTTTACACCGCGGAAAAACTGGGCGTCAGGCGACGAAGGGGCCGCAAACGGGCGCGAGGATCGCGGACATCGATGCCAGTAGCTCTGCGTCCTGGTGAGCGCTGGTCGTTGGACTTTCTGTCTGACACGTTCGGCGCATCACGGAAGTTCCGCATCCTGGCTGTGAACGACGATTGCTGCCGCGAGAACCTGTGCCTGATGGCCGACACCAGTATATCTGGTGCGCGGGTTGCTCGGGAACTGGATGCCCTTGTGCGTATCTACGGAAAGCCTGCTTGCATTGTCAGTGATAACGTCCTATGCGCGGAATAATTGGCTGATTTGGCATCAGGTCATTGTCATATCGAGTTGCCTCGATACGTTCATAAAATGTCTCAGTTTGGCAATTT
>JGI24025J20009_10001892_pt1 | contig 15468 bp, 13 predicted proteins | sample Cruoilmetagenom3_FD_20009 | JGI IMG/M metagenome (IMG submission 20009)
ATCCGTTTGAGGGCGCGAGCAACAGAACAGCGGCAATTTTCATCAAGAAACAAGGAGAAACCACCTATCCGGTGAGATACGTACACTGGAAGCGCAAGAAGGAAGCGAGAATAGACCTGAAGGATGGCCTGGAGGAGGCGTCTGAGAAGAGTTATAGGGTAGAACTTTGTGCTTATCCGTCGGATGAAACGAACAAGTTATCCCCCTGGCTAACACTACCTGAAGAAGCCGTTAATGCCGTTAAAAAGGTGCAAGGGAAAAGTCATTATCGTGCTTATGCAGGGATCTATAGTGGTGGAGCAAATGCGGTTTATCGGCTGAACATTTTAGGGATTGCATCTCAGAGGAAAGAGAAAATAGAGATTCCTGCTTATTTAAGAGATATTATAGGTTTTAAAGGGGTGGAGATTGCAATAAAAGATATTGTAATTGAAAATCGGATTACAAATAAAATACAGAAGGAAGTGGAATCAGTTAAAACCGCTATAGAGGACTTCTTCGTTTTTCCTTTGATTTCAAAGCAGCATCTCAAAAAATGGAAAATACAGAGTTATATTTATACTTTGCAGATGCAAGACCCGAAGAAGAGGATAGGATATGACGAAAGGTGGGTGAAGGTCAATTTTTCGAAGACTTTCAGGTATCTCAAGGGGTTTGAGGATGCAATCAGAAAACGAAGTTCAAGTGCAGTAAGGCAGTTAATGGAAAAAGGTCCTTTTTACAGCATGTATGCGGTTGGCGAATACACATTTAGCCCTTACAAAGTCGTATGGAATAGAATAGGAAGCAAATTGGAAGCTTGTGTGATAAGTTCTGTAAATGACGAATTTTTAGGTGAAAAATTGGTATTACCGGAAGAACATCTAATATTTATTCCTACAGAAAAGGAAGTAGAAGCTTATTTCCTTTGCGCGCTCATGAATTCGACGATCTTGGACTTTGTCTTGAGAAGCTTTGCGGGTGGTCCCCTGAATTTTGGCTCTCCTAAAGCATTTGAAGATACAGTGAGAATCCCGGAATTTGATGCGAAAAATGATGCGCACTCGAAATTGGCTGAGCTTTCAAAGCAGGCGCATGAGCTTGCAGTGAAGGAAGATCAAGAAGCGTTGAGAGCGGTCGAGGAAGAGGTTGATAAAGAAGTTGCGGATCTTTTCGGGTTGACTGACGAGGAAGTAGAAGATGTAAAGGATGCGTTACGGGTTGTGTATGGTGAGGGTGCGGAGACTGAAGAGGAAGTAGAGGTAAAAGCAGCAAAAGTTAAACGTGAAGAGGGACCAAGGAAAAGAGCGTTGGAAGGTCTTGTAAAGAAATTTAAGGAGGAAAAATGAAGTGGCACTCCAAGAAGACATCAATGACAGGCTAAGGCGTGCATTCCCCAACGAAATCATAATCAAGAAATGGTAGATAGATCAAAGCAAAGGATGGATTGTGAAACGTATGAAGAGTTAGAGCGCGTGATCCAAGAGATGGAGGATTTTGTAGATGCTATTATCGTTGAAGGCATTCGTGACAAGGAAGCGCTGGAAGAGCTGGGCATTACAAAGGAGATTGTGATGTGCTCATCAAAACCTGATACCGAGTTCGTTGATTATCTCAGCAGCAGACATAAGAAGGTCACCATACTAACCGATTATGACCGGGCTGGAAAGGAATTCAACAAAAAATTGAGTGCCCGGCTGGAGCGCGCAGGTATAAAGGTTGAGAATCAGTACAGAGGAAGAATAGGCAAGATATTAGGGTTACGGGGAATGCGGGACATAGAATCAGTAAACTCACTCAAGAAGAGGATTGTTTGACGCCTAATTTCTCCAACATGCTCCTTAACTCTTTCACGCTGAATTGACCTGGAGCCACTTCTTCCTCGCCTTCTAAAAATCCATACGTTAATACAGACCCATAAAGTGGTGCAATTACCCGCAGATGTCTTCCCACGGGTCCCATCCCAATCGTTGCTAACAACTTCCCTTCACGCGATAGCTCATGCGTGAGGTCAAGTAGGAGCAACGCATCGCTTAGTGTATGCGGCGTTACGGCGATCTTTGCAATGCTTCCGCCCTCTTCGTACATACGTGCAATGAGTTTCACGAGTTCTGAACGACTAGGCATACCATTGAAATCGTGGAAGGAGAAAATAACAGGTATATGGAGGCTATTCGCCTTTTCTACTATCCTCGTTTTCACCACAGCAGACGAAGAAAATTCGATGTCCACCGCGTCCACCTCAGCAGTGTCAAGAATGCTGCTGAGCAGTGCAATCCGCTCCGCTTCGGCGCCAGTGAACGAGCCACCCTCTTCTTTCTTCCTGTTCGTTATTATCACTGGCATTGTTAGCATCGAAACGAATTCTTTCACCTTTTCTACGCGCCTTTCCTCGTCCTTCAAAAGGTCTATTCTCAATTCTATTATGTCAGCACCACTTTCTTGCGCACGCTCCGCATCACGAATGGACAGCGCTCTCAGTACGCCCACTATAACAGGTGCTCCTCCAAATAGTTCTATCACTTCCATTTTTTCTTTTGATAAAACACACACGCTGAAAATTGTAGTTTATAAATTAAGCAGTATCTCCGAATATAAAACCAGGGTAAGAAAGCCCAAGCTAACCTCAGCCTTCTCGAGAAGATAGGCATTGAGGTGGATATACTGCCACTGAACCCCGGAGGTTTCACTGGCCTATCACGGCATAGCCCTCTGGTATCTATGCAGTGGCCCTCGCGGCTCTCCTCTCTGCCCGTGCAACTCTATCGTTGCTCATCTCATACATCGCTATGACAAATGCTTTGAAGCTCAGTTACTCCTTATATAGCACCGCCCACAGCAATTGGAGCGCCTGCTCGTAGACAAAGAAAAAGAAACGGATTCCCATATCTTTGGACTTCGATTTGATGCGGGCTTCGTCCTGAACTCGGAATCCTGTCTCAATTCGCCATCGCCCCTTGTATGTAGGAATGATATAGTTAAGATCGATCTCGTCCTGGTTGGTGGCGAACGCCCAGTCGAAGCTCTTTCTGTTTGAGGGCTCGAAGATCTTTTTCAAGAGCGCCAAGGTGGTTCTGCCACGAAAAGTATTGTCTTATCTTTATTCAGCTTGACTCATAATGGATCTTCTTCCGCTCCGCCTCAGCCATCTCGGCTAGCTCTCTTTTCACCTTCTCGTTCTTTGGAACGAAGATCAGGTAGGGATAACCGGTTTTTGAAAGGGTTAGCATGAGCTCTTTGCTGTAGAATCCGCGATCGAGGAGCCGTCTGTAGTCGCAGCAGCGAGCAATGCAGCAAAGATAGCCGGGGAGAAAGGCGGTTTCCAAACGAGTTCTACAGAGCCCATAATGATCGGGCAAATCCCGGTAACAGATGTTCCCGATCCTTCATCTGCGAAATTCACCATTCTCGCACATAAACAGAGAATTTTGGAGATTGCAAATGAAAAAGACCCAGTGCTTGTGAATCTTGGTGGTGGCGCGAAAGACGTCGAGGTAAGGGTTATTGATACGATCGCAGGACCACAGGTGATTACCCATCTCCTGGTTAACGTTAAGGATGCCATGGGCGCAAACGCGGTAAATACAATGGCTGAAGCGGTAGCACCATTTATTGAGCAGATCACTGGTGGAAAAGTATATCTCCGAATTATTTCAAACCTTGCAACGCATCGGTTAGTATTTGCGCGGGCGATTTTCGCAAAGGATGCAATAGGTGGCGAGGAAGTTGTTGATGGTGTCATTAAAGCATACTCGTTTGCGAAGTCCGATCCATACAGGTGCGCAACCCATAACAAGGGTATAATGAACGGGATAGACCCGGTTGCAATCGCTACCGGCAACGATTTCAGAGCGGTTGAAGCAGGTGCACATGCGTATGCAAGCATTACCGGGCAGTATCTTCCCTTAACACACTGGGAAAAGAACAAAGACGGTGATTTGGTGGGAACTATCGAACTGCCGCTTGCAGTCGGTCTCGTTGGTGGTGCGACAACGGTTCATCCTACAGCAAAGATAAATGTCAAGATACTGGGTGTGAAAACGGCAAATGAGCTTGCAGAAATCATTGCTGCGGTCGGTCTTGCACAGAATTTCGCTGCACTTCGCACATTGGCGACAGAAGGCATACAGCGCGGTCACATGTCATTACATGCACGGAACGTTGCAATAGCCGCGGGTGCGGAGGGAGATTTGATAGACAAGGTTGCGGAAATTCTGGTGAAGGAAAAGAAAGTGAGAGTTGATCGTGCGAAGGAAGTGCTGGAAGAGATTAAATAATTTATGTTGCATTTCTATGTTTTGGGTATAAGTGGCTGTCCCGCAATTGCTTTCAGCACCAAAAATTCGCGTATTTTTTGATTTGATGCTATATTTTCCCTTTTTTCTTTAGGTTAGCATTAGATGGCTCTTCGTAGGATGGAACCATAAATCATAAATAGCAAAAAGTAGTTCTTATTTTCCATAGCACTAAACCAACGTAGGGATCTCAATGCTAACCGATAATGAGATAAGAAGGATAACAGAAGATTCTTTGCAGTTTAAAGCTTTCGCTCAGACTTTAGAGGAGATTATCACCACTTCAGAAACGCCTATAACAATTGGCGTCTATGGAGCGTGGGGTTCTGGTAAGACAAGTTTGATGCGGATGACTCAGGATATATTAAAAGATAAGATAAAGACCGTTTGGTTTGATGCTTGGAAGTTTGATAAGACTTACGACCTAAGAGTAGCACTTATTCATGCGATCTTGAGGAGAATGGAAGAAGATGAAAGTATCACTAAAGACCTCAAAGATAAAGTTGTAAAACTCCTCAAGAGGGTAAATTGGCTTGGGTTAGGAAAAGCTGCGTTATCCTCTTTCTTCCCCCTACTTGCGATTGCGCAAGGGAAAGAGCCCTTGCTAAAGAACCAGGAAGAGATTCCCGGGAAGACGTTAGAGCTAATTGGCGATTTTGAAGAAGAATTTAAACAACTTACCAAAGAGTATGTCGGTGATGAAGGAAGGATGGTGGTTTTTATTGATGATTTGGATAGATGCATCTCAGAGAAGACGATAGATATATTAGAGGCGACAAAACTCTTCCTGAATGTTCCGCTATCTGTATTTGTAATTGGTGCGGATAAGAAGAGAATTGAGGAAGGAATAATAGAAAAATACGGTGAAAAATCCGAAGGTTGGGCAGGAAATTATCTAGAAAAGATTGTCCAGATTCCTTTCACTCTACCTCCTCTAAGGAAAGATGTCATTACAGAGCAGTTTATTCATAGACATCTCAGCCGAGATAAAAAATTATGCTCCAATCCTTGCCGAGGTGGGAGATAATCCAAGAACAATAAAACGACTTTTGAATAGTTTCGAGGTAAAAAGAATACTGGCAGAGAAAAGAGAACTTGAGGTAGAAGAGGATATAATGGCTAAGCTTGCTGTAATTGAGTTCAGATGGCATGATTTTTACACTGACTTACTTGGCGTATATAGCGAAACGGGGACAAATATTGCTCAAATTTTAAAGAGGGTATCTAAAAGTAACGAAGAAACAATGGTAAAGAGGTTAGAAGGATGGGGAAACCTTATGCAGTATTTTGGAGATAAGAGATTGATGGACTTTTTAGAGAAAGAGCCTCCGCTTTGGGATGTTAACTTGGATCATTATGTCTATCTGGCAAGAAGTACGACGGAGTTAAAAGAGAGTGCAGTAAACTACTTCAACATCGCATATTCCTTTGGAGAGAAAGGGGAGCATGTTAAAGCGATAGAGAACTACGACAAAGCGATAGAGATCGATCCAAATGATGAAGAGGCTTGGTATAGCAAAGGTTGGCCTCTTGGTGAATTAGAGAGGCATGAAGAAGCAATAGAATGCTATGATAAAGCGATAGAGCTAAATCCCAATTATGATACGGCTTGGTACAACAAAGGTTTTGAGCTTGGTAAATTAGAGAGACATGAAGAAGCAATAGAATGCTATGATAAAGCGATAGAGCTAAATCCAAATGATGAAGTGGCTTGGTATGCCAAAGGTGTGAATCTTGAAGGACTCGGTAAGAAAGACGAAGCTGAACAATGTTTCAAAAGAGCTAAAGAATTAGGTTACGAGGAGAGTTAAGTTAAGGACTTTTTATTAAATCTTTTATAACCCTCGGGATATTTTCCGCTACATCCGTAGCAAGCAATCCATACCCCTTTTCCTCAAATGCGACGACTCCCGGTACAACGGCCGACAATCACTGCGATTGCAAATGCTCGCGTGAAACCCATAAAGATAGGAATGGTAAGCTGTACCCCCTCTATCCTACGGTACTTCAGGAACTTTCCTACCCCTGCGAATCTTCAAAGAAGAACTCGCTACATAAAGGATCTTCTGCCATATAATCGCCAGTATGAAGGTATGCCCGCACCCGGCATCCACCGCATATCTGTTTAAACTTACAGACCCCACATCGACCTTTCACCTCACGACTTTTTAGGTTGACAAAGACGTCCGAGTTAAGTATCTCACGAAGACTCTTTTCCGTAACGTTTCCGGCTTTCACTTCCAGGAGCGGGCAGGGTACCACATCGCCGTTTGGCTTGATCGACATCATGCCGATACCGGCTCGGCAGCCGGGAGCCTCGTTGTAATAGAAATCTGGAACTGGAAGGCCCTCTTCTGCCTTGCGCTGCAATACCACCCAGTACTGACATGCCTGCGTGGTGCATATTTCAAGTTCCTTTCGTTTGTTCTGCTCTTCATATAACTGCATCACGTTCTGCGCGTACTGGATACTGTCAAGTTCAGCATCAGGTATCTCCACCTCGCCTCGACCCATCGCGATATAATGGAATATTCTACACTGCCGCGCACCTAGATGCTCAGAAATATCAATAATCTTTGCAGTCTCGCCCTCGTTCTGCTTCATGATACACGGATCGATTACCACACCCAGACCTGTTGCTTTACAGGCTTGTGCACCCTTAACCGTCTTTTCAAAGACGCCGTTACCCCGTATAGCGTCATGCGTCTTTTGCGTGCCGTCAATCGCTATAATGACTTCCTCAATGCCCGCAGCCTTTAACTGGTTGGTAATGTCTTCGGTGAGCATTATCCCGTTTGATGCGAGAACGAGGCTCACGCCTCTTTCCTTGCCATACTTAATAATCTCAAATAAGTCCTTGCGTACCAGTGGTTCGCCACCACCCAACGTAACGCGCACATTAGCACCAAAAGTCTCCGCAATGTCGTCAATGAGTGCATAGGCTTGCTCGGTGCTCAGTTCGTCGTCTAAAGGCGTGGCTGCGTCATAGTAGCAGTGCTTGCACCGTAGATTGCATGCTCTCGTGACGTTCCAGTTGATGTTGTATTTAGGCATCTTTCTATTATTATGAGCATATTTAATCAAACAAAAAAGAGCATCATGTTTGGGGACTATATAAACTTCCACCATCACTCAAAGAACACACTGGATCCTCAGCTAAATAATCCCCTGAAATAGCATACGCTCGTGACCTGCACCCACCGCATATTAGCTTGTATTTGCACGTTGCACACTGCCCTTTCACGGCTCTGGCTCGCAACGCTTTGAACATCTCGGAATTCTGGACTATCTCCAAAAAGCTCGATTCTCTTATATTACCTGCCTTTGCGGGTAAATATGCACAGGGCGTTACGTCACCGTTTGGAAATATGTGAAAACGGGTGATACCAGCCGTGCATCCGGTAAACTCAAGTCTATCTTCACGATCCACCAGTCCAGCATCCTTCAGATAAGCCCAGTACTGCGGATTGCAGATTGGTTTAAGCCACGTCTTCGCGTCCTTCTGTTTATTCGCCATATCATCAAAGAACTTCATGTTCTCAGCCGTTGATAAACAAACCTCAGAAATCTCCTTGCCACGGCCCATAGCAATCAAATAAATGAGATAGATTCGCCAGAGCTTTAAATCATCAGCAAGCTTGATTATTTTTGGGATTTCACTGTAATTAGTCCTCGTAACCGTGGTGAAAAGCTGTACTAAAACCCCTTCTTCTTCACATGCTTTCATCCCCCGTAGCGTGTCCTTAAAAGCGCCATTCACGCCTCTAAAATTGTCATGTGCGGCGTCAATTCCGTCAATGCTTATTGCAGCACGTTCCAGACCTGCTTTTCTCAACCGCTTCGCAACGTCGTTCGTTATCAACGTGCCATTCGTAGCCATCACGACCTGCATATCAAAAGACGATGCGTATTTGATAAGGTCGTAGATGTCCTCTCTCAGCAGCGGCTCACCACCCGTGAATCCGAACTTTACTGGTCCGAATTTGGCGGCGTCCTCAATTAGACCAAAACCCTCCTCTGTACTAAGTTCCTCACCGTTCATCTCGGCAATCGAGCAATGTTTACACCGCAGGTTACACCGCTTCGTAACAGCCCAGATGATCTCACCCGGTAGATAACTGAAACAGCCGGTGCCGACAGCATCGTTTGCAAAGATCTCGTCTTTATGTGCTCTTATCCACGACTTCAGCTCTTCCTCCGACATTCTACACTCTCTCTTTATTTACATAATCATCAATTAAAAACCTATTATGTTATGTTCATATCCGATAACGAATATGACATGTCTCGTTAGTCTTCAAACGTGAATATGTCTATTGGATTAGACATAAACCCACCGACACACCTTTCTCTCCACACGATCAATCAAAATATAAACGCCGAAGCCGAGCAGCGCCATCGTTACGATCGCGGCGTACAAATCAGGATAATCCGCTCTGCTCCAGGCGTCCATGATCAAATAGCCCAGCCCTCGGGTCGTTGCGAACGACTCCACGAAGAAGAGCACTGCAATTGCCGTTCCTACACTTATACGCATCGCAGTTAGAATCTTCGGGAACGATGCCGGCAAAATGACATGCTTGTAAATCTCCTTTTTACTCGCGCCCAAAGAGAGCATGGGGTAGATGTAATTCCCACTTATGTTCCTCGATGCGTCACGCGTCGTCACGAGGATCTGGAAGAAGACGATCAGCGCGATCATTATTATTTTTGACAGATCGCCGATGCCAAAGAGGAGGATGATCACGGGCAGCAAGACGATATGGGGAATTGGATATAACATATAGATAAGGGGCGCGACGAATTTGTCCACGCGTTGCTCGTGACTCAACAATCCGATAGGTACCGCGAGGGAAAAGGCCAGCGCGATTCCGTAGCCGATCCTGAGCGCGCTAATAAGCAGATGCGAGATGAGATCGCCCTTCAGGCTGGCTATTAAGGCGAAGAGCACGGTCAACGGTGTTGGCAGCGCGATCGAGTCCAGAATGACCGCCAATACATGCCATAGCCCGTAGATCGCCAGTGCCGTAATTAAATAGCTCCACCATCTAAGCTCTGCCTTACTTCCCGGCATTTATCGAAGAATTCCTCCTTTGTTCTGTAATCTAAATCACCCATCAGGGGATTGTCAACCGTTTTTATCACCGTTCCCGGTCTCGATGAGAGTATAATCACTCTCTTGCCCAGGAACACCGCCTCCTCTATGCTGTGCGTTACCAGCAGCATGGTCATCCTCTTCTCCTCCCAGAGTTGGAGTAAAAAATTCTGTAGATTCTCCCTCGTTAATGCGTCTAACGATGACAAAGGCTCATCCATGAGCAGTATCTTGGGATTCAGCGCTAATGCACGCGCAAATGCTACTCGCTGTTGCATACCGCCAGAAAGCTGCATCGGATAATATCTCTCGAAGCCCTGCAAGTCGAGATCTCTGAGAAGCGATGAGACGATCTCCTTGCGCTCCCGTTTACCGAATCCGCGCAGCTCCAAGCCCAGCGAAACGTTCTCATAGACCGTTTTCCAGGGGAACAGGCCGTAATCCTGGAATATGAGCGCTAATTCTTTTGAGTGTGCCGTCGCTTCCGTGCCTTCAATCAGCACTCGTCCCTCTGTGGGCTTCAGGATCCCAGAGAAAATAAGAAGCAGCGTCGTCTTACCGCAGCCCGAAGGACCGATAACCGCGCAGCTCTCTCCATCCCGTATATCGAACGTGACGTTATGAAGTGCTTCCGTTCCATCAGGAAATGTCTTGGTTATCCCCTTCGCTTCAATCATGCACTTTCATAAATCACATCCTCATATAAGATTTCTTCCGTCACCAGACCCTTGTTCTGCATCCAGCTGAGCACGGCATCGAAATTATCGCGTGGATACTGCTGAGCTTTCATGTACGTCCCCATCTTGTAGCTGCTCGCGATCTCTTCCGGCACCTTCGCAATCTCCACGACGAGTTCACGGTAATTCTCCGGATTGGCATTTATTCGCTCTACCGCTTCGTTATACGCCGCCAAGAATTTAGCCACGCTATCCGGATGCTCCTCTATAAACTCGCCTCTGAAAACTATCACGGTGTAACCGATCGTCTTATCGAATTCCGAGTCGGAAATGACCAGGGTGGCGCCTTTGTAAATCGCGTAACTCGCTAACGGATCGGGCAGCGTGGCAGCCTCGTATTTGTCCTCCAGCAGCATCTGCATTCTTATCGGCAATTTCTTCTCCTCTATCTTCGTCACAGTCACATCACCGAGTAAGTTATCGGCTATCCACTCCATAACGGTATTACTGGAAATGGCGATCTGTTTACCTTCTAAATCCGCGACTGAGTTTATGTTCGAATTCGGACTGGCGAGAATGGCGAACCGCATCTTTTCCGGCGTCTCGTGCATTTCCTGGCTGACGACTTTGGCGTTATAACCCGCGTTACGCAGCACCAGTACGCCCACGGGATCGTTCTGACCCGCGTCTATTTCACCGGCAATTAACGCACTGTCTCGCTCCATTGCACTCATGAACGGCACGACCTCCACGTCCAATCCGTACTCCAAGAAAATCCCTTCACGTTCCGCTACGTAATACGGTAACGTCGCCTCATCCGGCATTGCACCTACCTTCATTGCTATGGCTTCCTCAACAACGCCTTCCTGCGACGGTTCTCCCGTGCTACCACCTTCTTGCGATTGATCAAGACATCCAGCGCATCCTGCAACGATGACCAACACTACGGCTAACAGTATCAATTTTTTATTCGCAGACATGATTCTGGCGTTTCTTCCGCGAGTATAAAAACATATCCTTTTATATTCATATCCAGCAATGGATATAATATATCATGAAAATGTCCAAGCATGAATACGAGCGAATTCTCGAATTCCTTATCAAATGCGGGCCATCCAGCAAGTATGCCATCTCAAAAGGTGCTGTCATCCCGTATCCGACGGTTCTGAGAAAGATTGCTGAGATGGGGGAAGCGCATCTCATTCAGAAGATTGCTGAAGGTAAGCGGGGCGCAGAGATTTACGTTGCAACTCCGAAAGGAACGCTCATCGCATATTTTAGCGGGTATGTGCGCACGTCGGAACTCTTTATGGCGTTACCCGGTATTATGAAGCACGTTCGGATCTCCTTAGCGGAATTACCAGTGGTCAAAAATCCTCTTGGGTTTCTCATAGGGGGGCTGCCATTCAAGCTCTCACAATTGGAAGACCTGAAGGCAGAAGAGGCGGTAAGCATCTTGGGTGTGATTCTTATCTGGCGACATGATGAATGGTATCACGAGATAGGCAAGGAAGAACTGGAGCGGTTATTATCCTGGGACGAGAACTATCAACTTTTACGGTTCCTGGTTACGGGCTCCGTCAACACACTCGGCAAGATGAGCGAACAGGCACTGAGATTGAGCGAGCATGCTGAGGAATTCCTATCGGAAATAGACGAGCTTGCGGGTCGTTAATAACGGTTATTAAAGAATATACACAGAACAATTAGATTGAAATTGTGGTGATTAAGATGAGCAGCATCAAAAAAATGTTTGACCCTGAAACAATCGCAGTAATTGGCGCTACTGAACGAGAAGGTTCTGTGGGGAGAGCAATTTTGGAAAACTTGCTGCTTTCCAAAGACAGAAAGATATTTCCAGTGAATCCCAACAGAAAGACGGTATTAGGTATTGTGTGCTATTCAAGCATCACCGAAGTTTCAGAACCAATCGACCTTGCAATAATCGCAACGCCCGCACGAATAGTGCCAGAAATAGTTGAAGAATGTGGTAAATCTGGAGTAGAAGATATAATAATAGTTTCTGCGGGTTTCAAAGAGATTGGTGAAGAAGGGAGAAAGTTAGAGGCGCAAATAAGGGAGATTAGGAAGAGACATGGGATGAGAATACTGGGGCCTAACTGCTTAGGTGTCATTAGACCCGGTATAAGTTTGAATGCATCTTTTCTGAAAGCTAATCCCAAGCCGGGAAAAATCGCGTTCATCTCTCAAAGCGGTGCATTAGGTAGTGCTATACTTGATTGGGCAATTGATGCACACGTAGGCTTTAGTATTTTTGCTTCTCTTGGTTCAATGATTGATGTTGATTTTGGGGACATGATAGATCTTCTCGGTGAAGATCCAAATACAAAAAGCATCATGATTTATATGGAAAGTATTGAAAATGCGAAGAAATTTATGAGTGCCGCGAGAGGATTCGCGCGTAACAAGCCCATAATCGTGGTAAAGTCAGGTAGATTCGCGGAAAGTAGTAAAGCATCCTTATCTCATACGGGCGCAATGGCCGGAGATGACCAAGTTTATGATGCCGCGTTCAAGCGAGTTGGGGTAGTTAGGGTAAAGGAGGTGGAGGATTTATTTAATGCCGCAGAAGTTCTTGATTCCGCAAATTTACCAAAAGGGCCTAGATTAGCAATAATCACAAATGCAGGTGGACCGGGAGTTATGGCAACCGATGCGTTGATAGAACTGGGAGGTGAACTTGCAGAACTTTCTGATGAGAGTTTAAAAGAACTTAATTCTGTTTTGCCACCATATTGGAGCAAAAGCAATCCTATTGATGTGTTAGGAGATTCTGATACTGCGAGATACGTTAACGCCATCAAGATTTGTTTAAATGATGAAGTCGATGGCATCTTGGTTATTTACACCCCTCAAGGTGCGGCGAAAACAGATGAACTTGCAAAATCAGTTGTAGAAATTGCTAAGAATGCATGGAAGCCAATAATAACTGCGTGGATGGGTGGAGAAGAGGTAGAAGGAGCAAGAAAGATATTATCACGGCATGATATACCTACCTATGAAACACCCGAGGATGCTGTTAAAACATATGAATATATGTACAGATATGCTCGAAATCTCGAGCTGTTATACGAAACTCCTGCCGATTTACCGATTGACCAAGCACCACCAAAACATAACCTCAAGGCCCTTATCAGAAGAATTGTTAAAGAAGGGAGAACAATTCTTACTGAAGACGAGTCTAAGAGATTCCTTATGAATTATGGGATTCCGGTAACAAGGCCCTATATGGCCAAAAATGTCGAAAAAGCAATAAGAATAGCAAATGAGATTGGTTATCCTGTTGTACTTAAAATCGTATCGCCTGAGATAGTTCATAAAAGCGATGTGGGTGGTGTTGTAAGAGGAATAGAATCGGAGAAAAGATTAAGAGATGAGTACGAGAAGTTAATCAAGAGAGTAAAGGCAAATGCTCCAGAGGCAAGAATAGAAGGATTAGCTGTTCAGAAAATGATCGAGAACATAGATTATGAGATCATAGTGGGATCAAAGAAGGACGAGGATTTTGGCTCAATCATACTCTTTGGTATGGGTGGGATAGGTACTGAGATATTTGGAGACTTTTCAATTGGAATACCACCGTTGAACCAAACGTTAGCAAGAAGGTTAATGGAAGAAACAAAAGTTTACAGGATGATTCAAGGGTATAGGGGAAGACAACAAGCAGATATTAGGCAACTGGAGCAAATAATTGTAAGTTTTTCGAACCTAATAGTGGATTTTCCGGAAATTGCTGAGATGGATGTAAATCCGCTTGCTGTATCTAAGGGAAAGGCATACGCTCTTGATGCGCGGATCGTTATTGATAAAGATTCGTTAGATTATACCTCTCAATATCCACACTTAGTTACAACACCCTATCCAACGCGATACATCACTCCTTGGAGGTTATTAGATGGAACTGAGGTGTTGTTGAGACCTATAAGGCCTGAAGATGAACCATTAGAACATGAAATGCTCACAACCCTATCGGAAGATTCATTGAGGGGGCGGTTCTTTCAAGTGGTTAAGAAAATACCTCATGAAATGCTCACAAGATTTTGCAATATCGATTATGATAGGGAAATGGCAATTGTTGCAGAGGTGCGAGAAGGTAAGAATAGGAGAATTGGTGGCATTGGAAGATTAATAATCGACCCTGATTTTCAGGAAGGTGAATTTGCAGTTTTGGTTCATGATGATTATCAGGGAAGAGGTTTGGGGTATAAACTTGTGGATAGTCTGATAGGGATAGCCCAAGAGAAAGGATTGAAGAAGATTTACGGCACCGTGCTAACAGATAACTATAGAATGCTCAGAATTTCCGAGGAATTAGGGTTCTCAATAGAACAAATGCCTGATGAGACAAGTAGAGTGGAATTGGCACTAAAGTAAGTAGACTTAACTACTGTGAGAAGAAAATGATTCTGGCGTCTCAAGACTGTTAAAGGCTGATTGAAATACACTGTCCAATAATAAACGATAGTTTTGTTGTGACCCGTCGGTACTATACCCCAAGCTCATCGCTTATTTCTTGAAGCGCTTCCAGAGCAAGCTTGAAAAATTCGTTCCGTTCGAGTCCAAAGTCTTCACAGATCATTATGTTCTCTCTGCTCACCGTTCGCGCAAATGACTTGTCTTTGTATTTCTTCTTTAACGATTTTACGCTTACGTCAGCCAATTTGCGTGAGGGCATCATCAACGCGGTTGGCACGATCAATCCGGAAACGGCATCCGCAGCGATCAACGCCTTTGCCATTACGCTGTTCGGCTCGAAGCCCGTCCTCGAGTTATGCGCTTTTATCGCATACAAGCATTCATCGGGCAGTTTCTCGTTGAGCAGCTCTACCGTGATGAGCCCGTGTTGCTCGAAATTGTCCTTTGTCCGTTCGTAATCCAGATCGTGCAATAAGCCGACCAGAGCCCACTTCTCTTTATCCTCTTCCTCGACGATTGCCAGGTTAGCTGCGAGTGCGCCCATTATCGCGGAAACGGCGAGCATGTGCATCCTTAAAGCATCGGTTTCTACTTCTCGTTCCATCAAGTCACGCGCTTCTTCTATCGAGATCATGGTACTTACTTTTTAGTCAACGTTTGTTTCTACAAAAAAACCTTCTGCAAACAAAAGCCTTTACAAAACTTTTAAGAGAAGGTTTTATCTCGACCCTTATTAATGTTTTCCCACCACTTCCAACCACAGAAAAACGTTAAAAAGGGCAAATCCGAGAGGATTTAGTGATAAATTACAACTTCCGATTATTCTCAAAATCAGAGGGAGCCCATCATTTTCATATTTAAAGCACTTAGAATAACGTTGCTATAAGGCATAAACAGAAATATCCATTCTAAAATGGCTTTTATCCAAAAGCTTTAAATATTCCTAATAGTATATAGGAACACAGGGGTAAAGATGACTGAATAC
>JGI24025J20009_10001894_pt1 | contig 15454 bp, 14 predicted proteins | sample Cruoilmetagenom3_FD_20009 | JGI IMG/M metagenome (IMG submission 20009)
TGATACTGGAGAGAACACCAGAGAACACAGGCGCATTAACTGAAACGTTCAGAGCAGTACACACACTGAAAAGCATGGCTGCCACAATGGGATATCCTACCATGGAAAAACTATCGCATGAGATTGAAGACGTGCTCGATGCCTTCAGGAAAAAGGGGGAAGTTGAGAAAGGAACAGTTGACGTTCTGTTAGAATGTCTCGACAATCTTGAAACCCTTGTCGAAAGTGTTGCATCCGGGAAAACGGTTAAGCCGGATTTAACACCACTTTATAAAAAACTGGAATCTACACTGCCGGAGAAAAAAGAAGATGTTGCAGTATCAACAGTCACAGCAAAAGAGAAAGTGGAGAAAGCAGGAAGGATCAGCCCTACAATAAGGATAGGCATAGAAAAGATACAGGCATTGCAGAACCTTATTGAGGAATTATCAATAGCAAAGATGAGGCTCCTCCAAATAGCATTAAAACGGGCCCGCCCTGAACTCAATGAGATAACCGCAACAATAGACCGCCTTACATCGGAACTACATGATCGGGTAATGCAGATGCGCATGTTCCCGGTTGGATACCTCTTTGATCGGTTTCCAAGAACAGTGAGGGATTTAAGCAGGAAAACAGGGAAAGAAGTAGATTTCATTGTATCTGGTAAGGAAATAGAACTTGATCGTCTTGTACTTGACGAGATAAACGATGCAGTGCTGCATCTGCTGCGCAATGCAGTGGACCATGGGATAGAAAAAACAGAGGATAGGAAAAAGGTTGGGAAAACGGATGAAGGAAAGGTTGTATTGAGCGCATTGAGGGAAGGAAACTATGTAGTCATATCTGTCGAGGATGATGGCATAGGGATGGATATAGAAGAAATCAAAAGAATAGCAGTTGAAAGAAAAATCATAACTAGGGAGGAGGCATCAGGTATGAGTGACACCGATGTTTATGAACTCCTGGGTGTGTCAAGACTGAGCACCGCAAAAAAAATCACAGATATTTCAGGTAGAGGCATAGGTTTTGATGTGGTGAACTCAAAAGTCAAATCACTGGGAGGAAGCGTCAGAATATCATCAGAAAAAGGCAGGGGTACAAACGTTGAATTACGTCTGCCTTTGACTACCGCTATTATTCAATCATTACTTGTTGGTGTGGAAAAGGAAAAATATGCTATTCCATTAGATTCTGTCAGGGAAATAGTAGCAGTTGGTGAAAGGGATTTGAAAAGCGTTAAAGGAAAAGAAATATTTAGATACCGGGAGCAGGTTCTGCCACTGCTGAGACTGAAAAACGTTTTGAACGTCCCGGGAAACAATGATAGGATTGGTCCTGTTATTGTGGTGGAAAGAAAAGAAAAAGTCTTTGGAATTATGGTTGATACACTTCTTGGTCAGCAGGAAACAATAGTCAAGCCATTGGAAGGAATACTCAAAGGAAGGAAAGAGTTTGCAGGCGCAACAATGCTCGGCGACGGCACGGTTGCGCTTATCTTAGATATAGGGGGGTTGATACAGGATGCAGGAACAGACGTATAAAGATTTAGGAATCTATCAATATAGAAAAATAAAGAGTGATAGCGGAGGTAAATAAAAATGAGCGTAAAGGAATCTTTGGGTAAGGCAATACTGGATAAGCGAACTTTGATTGCACTTGTGATGATAGCTATTCTGTGGCGAGCAGGCATAAGTTTAGATGGCGAGATCGCTCTCTGGGAAAGTATCTGTTCGGGCATAGCTCTTTTTGTAATGGGCTGGGCACTCGTTGCATACATATATCTCATGTCCAGAGAGCTGAAGTCTGTTGCGGTAGACTTTGAAGAATCTATGGCAGCCTTTGCAGCCCTATATCTTAAGTCCCGAGGACTTAAGGGCTGGCTAGAATTGAGCAAGATTTATCGGTGGATCGCCGTTAGCCTGGCTGCTATAAACGTTTATGTCATCGTTTACTACGCGATGAGATGGTATAGATTAGTGGGTATGGGTGGCGTAGAAGAAGTGTTAGTACCATTAGACGTTCTTTTCAGGAGATATAAGATTCATTACGCTGGTGGTATACTATTGCGTGGTAATGTGGTTAGCGAAGTGCCTGAAGAAAGTGCACGAGGATTATTTATTGCTATTTAAAAAATAGTCCCCTAAAGTTCTATCTTTAACGTAACTATCTCAAAGGGGTTTATCGTCAACGATATTCTCTTACCTTCCTGCTTCAGCTCTTTTGCCACTTCTTCGTCCTCTTCCTCCAGCAGGTTCACCACCTTGACTGCCTTTGACTCTTTGAAGAGCGTTATTTTCGCATCTGTCTCNACCCCTTTCGTNTCGTAAAATCTTAGAATCACTCCGTTCCCATCCTCTGCCATCTTCAATNCGGATAAAATGACNTTATCCGGTTCTATCTCCACAAAAGACCGTTTCAAAGGAAATTTTTTGCCATCAGGTAGCTGTATTGCGTTCAAACCATTGTTGAACTCATAAGCATGCTTATAGGATGCAGCTTCCTGCCAATTTCCCTCATGCGGGTAAATGGAATATCTGAATACGTATCTTCTCAACTCTCGTGCATCTGGAACCGGTATTGCAGGACCTGTCTTACCATCGGAGGACAGCATCGAAACGCTTCTGAGCAGAGTTAAATAGATGTCTCCATCTCTTACCTCATTTTCTGGTGTCCCACTGTGAATTACGGTTAAGCCCTTCTTTCCATCAGAATAATCAAGCCACCCCAGCGAGGGGAATGCACCACAGGGCTTCTCAACCCACTCCTCTCTTGGCTTATAGTACCACTGGTCCGTCGGTCGTGAAACAACGCCAAATTGGCTCCCACAGGCATAAGCCAAAGATTTCATGTTGGTAGAGAACCTGATCCTGAGCCGTGCCCTCGGATGCCTATCTGTTATATGCGTAACGAAATCTATTCTCGGAACGTCCTTATAAACTATTATCTTTTTCGTGCACTCTAAGAATTTATGGCGCCACATAAGTGGCTTCTGCTTATCTGTCAATCTATACGGCCAGCGTAAGGAGAAGTAATTGGTCTCGACATTGATAACGCGTCTCAAAGGACTTTTATCTATATAGAAGTTCCTCACACTGAATGAGCCATACTTCACTCCTTCTCCCTTTTCTGTCTTTAACGGGATATCCAGTGTTTGTCTGTGGTAGTAAAGGTCGCCGGCTTCTTCCTCCAGCACGAGTTCATTCCCCGTGCAAATCCTATTTCTCCCGTCGTGATACACGTCAATCAGTCCCGTGGATGGGTCTATCTCAACGCCAAAGAATCTGTTTTCGATGGTGTTCCCCCGTATCATAATAAAGTTTGGTTCGTAAGGATAACGTCTTGGTTCACGTTCAAGGATTCCATAAATCTTGTAGCCCATTGCAGGAACCGTGGGAACAAATCCTATCCTCGCATAACTTAACGAGTCATCATCATACCGGGCGAACCGTATGACCTCCACTTCTATTTCTTCTCCACCACTCTTTAAACCATTAATTGCCACTATTTGCCCTTTGTCAAAATTTAAATCCATCTCTAACCAGTTCTTCACTTCCCACGAGAGTGAGTTGAATACCATTATATCGCCACTTATAACCCTGCCCTCTCCTTTGCCTCCTTCCTCTGATTCATGCTCTATTAAATGAGCGTGTATGCGATCGCATAAGGAAGACACCCCTGTGGTGATATAGCCCCTGTATTGCCTCACCTCATCGTAACCTCGATCCATTCCAGTTCCGGGTACAACATCATGAAATGCAACGAATAAAACTTTCCGCCAAAGGTCTTCCAGCTCTCCAGATGGATAGCGGGCAGTTAGGAGATGGGCTATTGTACACCATCGCTCGCAACGCAACAACCAACCCTCGTATTCACAAAGCGCTTGTTTTAGCCACATCCTGCTCGAGCAGCAATTTGGAAACACCTCTGAATATTTACCGGAATACATCTCGCCCTTTCTGACTTCCATCTTAAGGTTCAGGTCTTCTATTTCTTTCTCCAGCGCTGCAAAGAATTCCCGCGGCGTTGCAATCTTCATCAGCGCATTCTTCTCGCTATTCTTATTCCACGCTTTCACAACCTCCGGTGTTTCAGGCTGTGGCATTGTAACGCCGCTCCCGGAAGGCATCAAGATGTGAGAAGTTGCTGCCACTTCCTTGAGTTTCTCATAGCTCTCATCCAGCTTTGTCAAGTCCAATCCTGCCCTGTATCCAAAGAGGCATCCAGTGTGTTAATATCCTTGTTCCATCTAAACTTTCCCACAGGAATTCCGAAGGCGCTCTCTTGTTCACTCCTCTTCGGAAAGCAACATATTTGTATCCGGATTTTTTGTATATCTGCGGGAGCTGGGCATTCAAGCCAAAACTGTCTGCTTGCCACATTACCGGAACGTCAACTCCAAACTTATCCTTCACGTATCTCTTACCAATCAGGATTTCTCTTATTAACGTTTCTCCGGTCGGAAGCATTGTATCTGCCATCAGGTATTCGCCGTCAGCAATCTCCATATTACCTTCCTTTATGTGCTTTGTAATCTTTGAGAACAGTTCTGGATACCGCCTTTCCACCTCCTCCAGTAGAAAGGTTTGCTCGATGAGAAACTTGTAATCGTTTTTTTCAAGAAGCTCAGCTACCTTCCTCAGAATGAGCAGCATATTGATGTAGAAATAGTCCTCCTTCGTGAAGGACCAGATGGCATCGTAATGCGTGTGCGGAACGAGATAAATCGTATCTTTTTCTTCTGCCTTCTTCTTTGCCATATATATCTTTCACTCTTCTATCTATCACTTATTTATTGATTATAAACTTTTCCACGACTTCAACCCAGCCTTCCGGACCCTCACCCCTCGCTTTGTAAAGGTTCGGCAGCGAAAGATCAAGCCATGTGCCCTTTTTGTTCTTTACCAACGCTGGCTGCTCCACTGCTTTCAACATCGAAATATCGTTCCTGCTATCTCCAACACCTATGGTCTTCACTTCACCTTCGCCGTATTCCTTCTCGAAGAGTGCCGTGAGAATCTTCACCGCTTTACCTTTGTCCGCGTCCTTCCCGTGAATGTTGTAGTATCGTCCCCCGTGCGTGATCTCAAAACCTTTCTCTCTTATCTTCTCGAACAAAAGCGCCTCCTTCTCTTCGGATTCATCAAAAATGAAACTCTCGTTGTAGTCCTTATTCTTTGCACGTTCCGCCTCCTCTACACTTAAATTCGCATCTTTTGCCACTTCTTCCGCGGTCATATCGCCGAAACCCGTTATTTCGAATCCTGTTTCCTCACGAATCGCTTTTAACGCTGCTCTTAGCTCGCCATACAAAGCGCCGAGTTCGATAACGCAGTAATCGTCCCGCTCCTTACATTCAAACGTAAAAGAGAAGTAATTCTTGGGAATGAAGATTGCACCTCCATTATCAACAATAAACGGATCTTCTATCCCAAATGTTTTACGGTAATATTCGTTCTCTACAAAGGTCTTCGCCGTGCAAAATATAATTGGAATATTTTCCTTCTTCAATGCTTCCAGAGCCGGCAGAGCGGCATCGTAGGAATAGTCGGCGAGATCAAACAGAGTACCGTCGAGGTCTGTAAAAAGAATTTTTTTCATTTTCTTATGACGTTTAAACACTTTCTTCTTTTAAATCAGCCTCCGTTTCTACTTCACTCTCGGTGGCTCCCCGTTCAAATCGTGCAAATGTTTTCGCAGTGCGTTCAAGCAAATTCACGAATTTTTGTGCGTCAATCTTCCCAATAGGGGGCATTATGACGTTCTCTTTTGGCTTCTCCCACTTCATAATATCTCCCAGCTCCTCAAGCACTTTTTGTCGCACGTAATCATTGCAGAGCTTACTGTGGTAAATCGTCTGGAGTGAGCCAAGCAGCATGTTATTAACGTGCTCCTCGCCTTTTTCTTCGTGTATGTGCGGATTTAACGTTTCGATCTGAAAAATCTCAATTCCCGCATTTGCGGCATCTGTATCCGTAATAATTTCAGCACACAACCCAAACTGATCAAACAAATAAATGAAGTGATAGGGTTCAATTGAGTAGCCGGTCGAGTAGCTCAATATGTCCGCGAGCTTTGTTGTCAGGGCATGCTCGCCTGCGTTTCCCGTCATCACCACCCGGGTTTCAAATCCTACGCGTGTTGAGATTAAGAGATTGAGATACTTATTTGTGGTCTCGCTTACCCTGCCCCATTTCTTGAAATAAAGCTTATCCTCCACTACCTTTGGCTTATATCGCCAGTGAAGTCTCACCATGCTGTACGGCGACTCAGCCATGCAGAATCCCGCCGCATAATCCAGTACATATTCACGCACGGAACCCGGGATGTAATTGTCGGCATCAGCAAANCCTATGAAATCTTTTCCAAGTGATTTCGCAAGCAACATACCGATAATCATACCCTCCGCCTTGCCATCCCTGACNACTGTATCCCTATCAAGAAGATAGTCATATCCCGCTTCATAAAACGCAAAGCCCAAATCNGGNTCTTTTTGGTGTATAATNAGTATNTCTTGCTGTGTTAGATCGTGAAGGNTTNTTACCACGTCCTCTTCCATTTTATAGAGATCAGGCGCTTCTCTCTGGCTATTTGAGACCACAATAACCGAGCAGTCNAANGGAATAGCTCTTAAAACACCGTCCAGNAAGTGTATTTTCTCATCCTTCACGGGTACAATGACAGCAAAACGGCCTAAAACATCTTTGATTTCGTCAAAAGGGATGTCTCTTGCCCGAGGATTTGTAAAGCCGCCGGAATCGATTTTTAAAATACGCTGCACCTCGTGAATTTTTACGGAGCCAAATATCTCCGTATGCCTCGGCATCTCGATGAGCATACTATTATGTTTATATTTGTTTTATAAATGTATAGTGCTAATTCAGGTAAGCAGAGGTAGAAGAAATGCCACGTTCACACGGCGAGAGGAAGAATACAAGAAAGAAGTTGAGTAAAAAGAAGCGGGAGCGAGGGTTGTCCCCGATAAGCAGAGCGATTCAAAGCTTTGCATCTGGAGAACGGGTGCACATCCGTATAGACCCAAGTGTTCATAAGGGCATGCCGCATCATAGATTTCACGGCATGACTGGAACGGTGAAAGGAGAACGTGGGAGAGCATACATCGTAGAGGTATCAGACGGCAAAAAGCAGCGTAAAAAGGAGTTGTTTATCCGCGCCGAGCATTTGCGTCTGCAGGAATGAAACTTCTCTCCAACAAAATCCGACAATAACCCTCTCTTTTTGTAAAAAAAATTCTGAAGATTTTAAGTGAGATGGTTGTAATGGGCCCGATGCGATTCGAACGCATGACCTTCGCCTCGTAAAGGCGACGTCATTCCAACTAGACCACGGGCCCGAGTTTGTGAGCATGGCCGCTTTTTATATTTCATACATACACGTGCTTATAAAATTAAATGTATCGTATTAGAGGAGTCCCGCTTATGAAAAAAGAAAAAAATTGCGATTTGATTGTTGTTGGCGCGGGTCCTGCGGGAATGACCGCGGGAACGTTTGGTGCGAGAAGCGGATTGAAAACGTTAGTGATTGAGAAAGGAATAAGTGGGGGGTTATCAAATGAGGCAACAGAGATAGACAACTACCCGGGATTCAGGATGATAGGAGGCATGGAACTGGCAGAGAAGATGAAAGAGCAAACGGCTGAATATGCGGCGATTAAAGAGCTGGAGGGGGTTAACAAAATAGAAATACGGGAAAAAGAGAAAAAGATGGTGGTATTCACGGAAAAAGGCTTGTATCTCTCAAATGCGGTGGTTCTATGCACGGGCACGAAAAAACGAAAACTGGGCGTTAAAGGCGAGAACGAATTTCTTGGGGGGGGTGTATCGTATTGTGCTACCTGTGATGGGTTCTTCTTCAAAGATAAGTCGGTAATAGTGGTAGGAGGAGGGAACTCAGCAGTTAGAGGCGCATTGTATCTGAAAAACGTCGGCTGTGCGGTAACGTTAATCCATAGAAGAGATGAACTCAGGGCGGAGCAGTATTTACAGAAAAAATTGGAAAATGCCGGTGTGCATATCTTGTGGAATTCCGTGGTAAAAGAGATAAAAGGGGATAAAGCCGTGAGAAGTGTCGTTAGATATGATAAAGAGAGCGGGATTGAGGATGAACTCGCGGTGGATGGTGTGTTTGTATATGTTGGCGAGGAGCCAGTCAATGCATTAGCAACCCAGATGGGCGTGAAACTTGATGAGACTGGATATATAATCACGGATAAAAGCCAGAGGACGAGCCGAGAGCGAGTATACGCCGCTGGCGACATAACTGGTGGTGTACGACAGATTGTCGTGGCGTGTGCAGAAGGTGCTATCGCTGCTACCTCTGCATATGAGGACTTAGCGAGTTAATTGATATGCACAACCAAAAGAAGATAAGGGAGATAGGAATTGACGAGGCGGGCAAAGGTCCAGTGATAGGATCAATGTTTGTTGCCGGCGTTCGGAATTTTGTGGGATTGGAAGAGCTGGGCGTTAAGGATTCGAAACGATTGAGTCCCGCAAAGCGAGAATATCTGGCGAAACGCATAGAAGATGCGACTGAGGTCTATGTGGTGGAGATGACCGCGAGCGAGATAGATGAAAGAAGAAAAAGGCACACGATGAATGAAATTATGGTCGAGCGCTTTTCAGACGTGATCGTGCAGTTTCACCCGGATAGGGCTATTGTAGATGCGGCAGATGTAAAGCCAGAGCGGTTCGCTGCCAATCTTAGAGCGAACTACGAGAAAGCAGGAGGCGGGGCGATCGAGATAATTTCCGAATTTAAAGCAGACGACCATTACCCCCTGGTCAGCGCGGCATCAATAGTTGCAAAAGTGCACCGGGATAGATCAATAAGGGCGCTTGAGGCGAATATAGGAGCAGAGATCGGGAGTGGCTATCCTGCGGACCCGAAGACCGTCAAATTCCTGAAAGAGCTGCTAAAAACGAAAGAACTGGATGACATCCCCTTTTACGTGCGAAAATCTTGGAAGACTGTTCAATCATTTATATATACCTAAGGGGATACAAATGAATGAAAAATGGTGACCCCTAAGAAGGAGACGGAAGAGGGGAAGCATAAAGAAGGTAAGGAAGATAACGACAACGCTGATTATGGTGAGACGGTAAAGGAATGTCCTGAATGCGGCTCTAAGAACCTGATAAGAGATTATGAAAGGGCAGAGCTTTTTTGTGGCGATTGTGGGCTGGTAGTAGCCGAGAACATCGTGGACCTCGGACCTGAGTGGCGCGCTTTTGATTTCGAGCAGGTGTCAAGAAGGGCGAGGGTTGGAGCACCGATGACTTATCGGATACATGATAAAGGCCTCAGCACGCTGGTTACATGGTCGCCGACGGGTCATGGGCAATATAAGCTCAAGAGATGGCAGCAACGGACGCACATTGCGAACACCACCGAAAGGAGCTTTATTTTCGCTCTTTCCGAGATAGATCGGATGGCGTGTGCGCTTAGACTGCCGATGAATATCCGGGAGGCGTCTTCTATGCTGTACCGGAAAGCAATGAAGCAACGGTTGATTCGCGGGCGGAGCATAGAAGGCATAGCCACTGCGATAATATACATTATTTGTAGACAGTACGGGGTGCCGCGAACGCTGGAAGAGGTAAGAGAAATATCCAGGGTTGAGCAGAAGGAAATAAGCCGGGCATACCGCTTTCTTCTACGGGAGCTTAGCTTGAAAGTTACGCCAGCTTCTCCTGTTGATTTCGTGCCTCGTTTCTGCTCCTTGCTCGATTTGAGCAGCAATATACAGTCGAATGCAATAGAGATAATAAAGCGCGCAACGGAGAAGGAGCTGACTAACGGGCGAGGGCCGATAGGAATAGCTGCGGCTGCCATTTACATCGCGGCAATTTTAGGCGGTGAGCATCGCACGCAGAAGGAAGTATCTGACGTTACTGGTGTGACCGAAGTCACGATACGAAACAGGTATAAAGAACTATCGGAGCAGTTAGATATAGACGTGCTTTTATAGCGGCTTAGCGGTATAGCGGTTTAGTGGAATAGTGGTTTAGCCAATTGGATAACTAAAAGATTAAGCCGCTAAAAAGACAAGTTTATAATCTACTGAAAAAGGGTTTTATTCAAGAAGACAACTTTAATAACTTGTCTCCAAAGATAGAAGAACTTTCAAAAATGCTCTCCTCCTTCTACTCCAAAATAAATTCTAACTAAACCTCCAAACCTCTAAACCTCCAACCCGCTTCTAAGTGTCGCCCTCGCTACTATCTTCGCAACTCGCAGTGGCTCTGGCACTTTCCCCTGCACAACGAATTTTTTAAGCAGAGCACCAGCTTCGTTTTTTTCTATACCCAAAAACCGTATTAAAACCTCAAAACGGTCTTGTAATTCCACAGGAACACGATTGCCAAGCCGTCTATACGCTTCTATCCGCAAATCTCGCTCGTGTGCTTCGAAATGCCTGGCTATGTGTTCTTCCAAACCTTCAGATTCTTCGTACGTCACGCAGATGAGTGGAATTTGCAACCGTTTGTAAACCTCTTTTATGTCGATTATGTTGAACCAACTGATGACACAGCCGTTTAGCATTATCACGTTTATATCATCGCGCTGGAGTGACTCGAAGATGCGCAATATCCCCCCAGTCGCATCCATTCCCCCCACGGTTATGTGTGTGAACCCGGCACCGTCAATAATAAAATCTGAACGCATAACGATGCCCGCAAGCACTGACTTTTCCNGGTCTCTCCTGAAGCTNTCTGCAATTCCCAGTACTCGTATCCCCTTCTTATTNACNTGCANCACCATTACAAATAAGGGATTCTATCCCGCTCTTTTTGCTCTTTATATCGCCTTCTGAACACAGNGTCAGTTCTCATTCGCTCTATTTCTCTGTCCAATTTCTCATCCAGCTTCGCCTGCTCTCCTGAGATATAATCCTTGCAAAGCGTATGAGTGGAATCCGAGGAGTATTGCTGAATACCAGCCATTATAATGGCTAAATTGGCTTTTTGAGGCGAAATCATACCAAAAGGGACTGGAGCGCCCACGCTCATAAGCCGTTTTATCTCGTCATCTATTTTCCCAACGTCCAAGCCAAATCCTATCGCCTCATTGCCCCCTGTCTGCTCAAATTTTAGCTGCCACATGCGTTCCGGGTTGGAGATGAACATGTCGTACCGACCTTTGTGATTCCGTCCGGTTAGCACTCGCCAATCTCCCTTATCCTTGCTTTTATCCCATTTCTCTTTTAATGCCCGCGTTATTTCCGCAGAAGACTTTATCCCCATCTTAATTTTTATACAGTATTACAACGCTATAAATGTTTTTGTAATCGCAGTCACGATGAAGATGCATTATATTTTTCTTTTCCGAGAACGCTTTTCTTATTATTAAAAAGAAAGGGTTCAATGATAGCAATAATTCTCGCAGGCGGGAAAAGCAGCAGAATGTGGGGAAGAAACGGCGAGGAGAGAGAGAAAGCACTTATAAAGTTGGGTGGATCCGAAAACCAGAAACGACTGATAGATTTGGTTGCAGAAACCGTACGAGCATCAAACGTGGAAGATTTTTTCGTGGCTGTCACGAAAAACACGCCTAAAACAGAAGAATATTGCAAACGCGTCAATTATAAACCCGTAGAGACACCGGGTGAAGGCTATCATGAAGATTTATGGTATTTGCTCACCAGCTATCCAAAGTTCGTATCCATTGCCTGCGACACACCTTTTTTAAGAAGCGAGCATATCAATGCGATAGTAGATGCTTATTTAGCGCATAATCCAAGAATAAGCGTTACTGGCGCTATTCTTCTATCTATGTTACCAAAAAGTATAACTCCAGGTTACACGTTCGAGCATGACGGTAAGAAGCTCGTTTCTTGTGGCATCAACGTAGTTACGAATTCAAAGTATTCGATACCGTTTATATTTGATGACCCGCTGCTTGCAATAAATATTAATACCGATGCTGATTTGAGNGTGGCAAGAAGCATGATAGAATGAAGCTCTTANCCCCCTTAAAAATCACAATTTTTGCGGGATTNCTTATTCCCTTCTCTTCACCATCACACAAACATCATGCACTACTTTTATGTTGTTTCGGCTGCAGAAATCTATCGCCTTCTTGGATTCAGAGCCCGGCTGCATCCATACCCTTTCTATTCCCAATTCCTTGCATTCTGCAACTATCTTTTCGGTAACCTCTGGCGGAACTACGGTATCAACAACGTCAGGTCTTTCGGGCAGTTCGCTTAGCGAATGATAGCATTTATCTCCTAAGACTTCGTTAATATTCGGATTTACGGGATAAACTACATAACCTGCTTCTTTCAGGTCTTTATATACTTGATGTCCGTACTTCATCGGGTTTTCAGAAACGCCGACGACGGCGAAGACGTTCTCTCTCCTCAGAAAGTCTTTTATTAGATCGTTCATTTTAAACACTTTGTTTATTGTCTTTCTTTAAAAGTGTAATGCCCCGAGGGCAATTGCGTATAATATGTTGAGTGCATCCGAAGTCCCGAGGTGGCAACCCGAAGCGACCTTCCCGAGCAATTTTGGCAGAGCGCAACGTAGCCGGATACGTTCGATTATACGAACCAGATAAGGCTCGAAAGGGTAGCACACTTTTTGGGCGTGTGTCCCGCATAATATATCGCCTACTGATTTATGATCTAGCTGTAAGTAGGTCTGATTGTTCAATATCAATCAATTCTCGACTTCCACTTATTACTGCTTTATCATTTATTTGGTTTCGGGACAACAGCCGATGATATGGAAACCCTCTTTTCGGGCTATTTTGATGTTTTGTCAGGTAACTATACTTCTCATACTTCTTTTAAATCCTTATTTTAGATATAGCTCTTACACAACTCTACGTTTCTTCTCAGCTCTTCATAATCCATTTCCTCCTTCTCGATATTCTTCCAAAACGTCTCTATCAGCAGATATTTACAAGAGGTTGATTTCAGAAGCTCGAATATCGCATTGAAATCCAATTCCCCACGACCTATTGACAAATGGTCTTGTATCCCCTCCCCTGTGTAGGAGCAATCGTGCACGTGCGCCACCAGTATTTTCGCACCGCATTTATCTATCCATCTCTTAAGGTAATCCAGATAAATGCCGGCTTTCTTTTTTATCCCGGGATAGCATACTTCGGCTTTTATCGCATGCCCCACATCGAAGGTAAACTGCAAAGTCGGATAGAATAACGAAAGAGCTTCAAGTATAAGGTCAGACCGTTCAAAGGGGACTAAATCGTTCTCCACGCTAACCAATAGACCGAATTCAGTAGCCATTTGCGTTATCTCTTCGCATCTTTCGAGACCTTTTATTTTTATCTGCTTTCTCACATCCTCAAGCTTATACGTGGAAATTCTCGGATGCACGTGGAAATTGTAGTAGAGTGTTAGCGGTAGGAACTCAGCGGAAAATGCCATGCACTTTCTCAAAACGGCCATACTCGCATCAGCTATCTCAACCCTCGGATGCGCTACGGCTGTATCCAGTGGAGAATGAAACCCAATCTTCAAATCATACTCCTCTAACAACCTATTTAGCTCTTTGCGCTCCGCAGCATCCATGCAATCGGGCAGTGGATAATCCAGAGAGAACTCGAAATAGTCCAGTTTGAGCTTGTAAAGCTCTTCTATCGTCTTCTCGAATGGTCTGTTCCCGTACCACACCGGCGCTCCGAGTAGAAAGCCCATCTGTCGCCTCACGATTTCTTTAGCAGCCAAATAGCGAATAGCCAATAGAAAGAGGAAATCTAAAGTGTTTTTGTATTCTCAATTAGCATTCTAATATCTTTGACCCACTCCAGCGAATTTATTAACCATTTTCTTGTTTCTTGTTGTTTTTCTGATTTTATCTGTTCAAGCAACCAGTTAGCATCTAATATTTTTTCCTCTTTAAAGCGTAACCATTGATCATCTAAGTTTTTTTTATTTCTAAATAATTTCTGTTTAGAATTAGCTATAACAAGGAAGTTGGCGCGGACTTCTGGAGGGATTTTTCCCCTAATATCTTTCTCAATATCTTTCTTAACTTGAAAGGTCTTACTTTCTTTGGGTTCAAAGATGATCTTTGAAATTCTAATCTCATTGTTAGTTAAATTGCGGGCAATTATATCAATGTCTTTTTGTGTTCCACCTCGCCAAGCAGGCACAAAAAGACCTTCATTTTTTAGTATTAAAAACACCAGTGTTTCAAGTTCGTAAGGGCTTAAAAGCTCAATCAGTTTATCCTCGGAAACTATGATCTTCTTCTGGCATAAAACGTGTTTAATTGCTTGAATTGCCCCCCAATCGTTAATCTTTCGGCATGTACCTTGAGAATAATACTGATTACATGACAGGGATGCCAAAACGTGTGGAACGTCTTTAACTTCGTATTCTTTAACGTTCTTAACAGGCATGATTTTTGGTATGTGTTTGGGGCCATCTTGTCTTTTGCGTTCAACTTTCATACCTTCAATCTTTTCAGCCACGGCTTTATTCTTCTCGGCTTCAGCCAATTTGTCCAAATCATCGTCATATGCGTCGTATTTACCTTCAGGCATATCAGATACGCCGTCTTTGGGCTCGTAAATATAGACGATACCACGACTGATCGTAACAAACTTTGTTTCTCCGTTTTCTGTTTTTCCCGCATTATATCCCGCCGTGAAAAAGTCTTTAACTGCCTTGAAGTCTCGATTTCCTTTTGGCTTGTCTCGACTTTCTGTTAGCAGTTTAAATTGTTCTTTAGCTTCTTCATAAGGCTTATCAATAAGCGGTGTAATTTTTTCAGTTGTAATTGTTCCAAAGTAAATCGCAGCAGCAGGCCCATTGAGTACGTTAGGTATTTTTTCTTCCAAATTTAACCAATATTCCGCCAAACAATTTCCATTACCGAGTTTAAGATAAAAAAATTTGTCCGCCATATTTTTATTCTATACATATATTAAATATAAGTATAATAAAACAATCGCAATAACTAAAATGACAGGGGGGGGGCATACAAATAGTACTGTAGATAAAAGCAGTAGCTTTTGTCGCTTCCGCTATCGTAGTTCTCTATCGGTGGTATACTCATGTTCCGCCAACAGTGCCTTAAATCAGTGAAATAAAACCCATCTCTTTTGTCTATTCTTCCCGTTCTTTCCGTTTAACGATCAACGTTAATCCATCGCGGTCTATTATTTCCACTTTTTCACCTTCGTTAATTTGCTCTCCAGCCACAGTTCGCGCATTCCAGATTTCACCACGTAGTTTTACCGTGCCTCCGTCCTCGTTAATTTCGGTCTCAGCCTTCGTTACTTTTCCGATGAGTTCTTCACCACCTACTTTTACTTTTCGTTTTCTCGCTTTCAACACCGCCCCCACAGCGAAGAAGAAAAAAGCTGCGGATGCCACCGCGATGCCAATTACGGTTAGTACAAAGCCTTCAAACCAGCCTGACTGGGGGTTGAAGAGAAAAGGCTCTTTTGGTAATATCAAAGCGCCGACTATCAA
>JGI24025J20009_10001895_pt1 | contig 15454 bp, 17 predicted proteins | sample Cruoilmetagenom3_FD_20009 | JGI IMG/M metagenome (IMG submission 20009)
GGTGGGCAAGGCTATTTCCCAGGCAGGCGATAACTTAATAATTATCGCCAGCAGCGATTTCACGCATTATGAGCCTCACTCTGTAGCTATGGAAAAGGATGGCTCTGTAATTGAGGCCATAGTTGCTCTTGATGAGGAAGAGCTATACGAGCGCTGTAAGCGCCTTAATTGTACCATGTGCGGGTATGGTCCGGTTGCTTCAGCTATTGTCGCAGCCAAAGAAATGAAAGCCCAAAGGGCAAGTTTACTGAAATATGCCACCAGCGGAGACACTAGTGGCGATTTCTCTCGAGTGGTCGGCTACAGCTCCATCGTGATAAAAAGGTAAACAATCATCATCGAGAGCTGATTATTTCTCCTTTGGTTCCTCCATCAATAGTGAGGATGCCAAAAGAGTCTGTGGCCTTGCCGGGATTGAAAAAGAGAATATCATCGATGACCCTGTTTTGGGATCGGTGAGAATGGCCATAGATGATAATATCAATCCGGTCTGACTCAAACATTTTCCTTACCCTCCCTTCTATTCGCCAAGGACTGCCTGAGCCATGAGTTATGCCAATTCGTTTATTTTCTATTTCAACTATTTCCTTGACCGGGAGTACAGTCTTTAGCTCCGTTGAATCCATATTACCTTGGACTGCTTTTACCGCCCTTATCCGTTTCAACTCTTTAAGCACTTGTACATCGGTGAAATCTCCAGCGTGGATTATCAAATCCACCGTGGCGATGGCATCAATTATCTTTTTAGGGAGGTGTTCAAGCATGTGTACATGGGTATCGGCAAGCACAGCTATCCGCATAACAAGCCTCCTTGAACTGCATCGGTTCTTGGTATTAGTTACGAGCGGCAGGCAATCTTAAGCCAGTCAGTTAAAAATGCTATCATCTTGGATGGAAGACTGCAAAATGCTTCTTACCGATGGTTTTGGGAGGTAATTTGTTTCACCAATTGGATGGTTTTGTCCATACCAGATAGGGAGAATGATAACCCTAGTTGCTTAAGGTCTTTGTAGCCTAATCCCTGGAATAATTTTCTTCCGGCTACTCTGGTCATTTCATCATAAATAGCCGGCCACTCCGGGCTCCGCCTCTGAGCACAAAAGAGAACGAAATCACGAAGCTTGGGGGATATGTCATCCATAGATTATTATTTTATGCCGAGAACACTGGTTTAACAAACTTGTTTATGGCTGCTGAGATGCCATCTTCTCCTTTGTTTTTCCCTTGGATAACCCCCTGATCAAGGCTTGAGTCTCATCCCTGTCCTTTGCCGCATATAAGGCTGAAAAAATTTTTGGGCGAGTAAACCTGTAAGCCGAGTTCTGTACTCCACACGGAGCGGTGACCATCCATCTAGCCCTGATGTTACCATCAGGGTCAAGCGACCAACCCGAGGGCCTCGGCCGAGCACCTTAAACTTACCCCAGAGTCCTGAGACTTTGGAGTAGTTGAGCCCTCTTATTCGGTCTTGCTCCAGGTGGGGTTTGCCCAGCCAACTAGTCTCCTGGTTGCTGGTGAGCTCTTACCTCACCATTTCACCCTTACCCGCACTGGCTAAACCAGCCGCTGGCGGTGTGTTTCTGTGGCACTTTCCGTAGGGTCATCCCTCCTGGGTGTTACCCAGCACCCTGCTCGGTGGAGCTCGGACTTTCCTCCCTGGCAGATTAAATCCAGGGCGGTCACCCGGTTTACTCGCCCGAGTTTATTTTATAGTCAACCAGAACAAAGGTCAAATTCTCGAATTGTCCAGGGCAAGATTGCCTGCTAGCAACCAGTTAAAAAATGCATCTTGAGGTATAATATAAAAGGATAATGGTTAGGACCTAGCAATACCGGCATAGCCTGGGCCAAAAGTATAACTGGAGGTGAACCGATGCAACCACAAAACATGATCTGGGTTGTCGCAGGTAAACGATACCGCACAGCTAGAGCCACGCTAATAGCCCATGACGAATACTGGAACGGCTATAACTGCGAGCAAGGTGGCCGTAACAAATTCTTATTCAGAACGCCAAAGGGTAATTTCTTTGCCCAGTATCAATCACTATTGCCAGGCGAAATTAACAAAATCACCCCCGTGGAGACAGAAGAAGCGATAGCTCTATATCAATCGCTACGCAAAAAGGAGGTTCCCTTCAGAGTTGTCTTCCCATGTATGAAAGTGGAGGACGCCTGACACTTTCTTAATCTTACCCGGACCCGCGACTGCTAATGCCCTAGTGCAAATCAGCCTGTAAAAGGGCATAGACCCACTCTCTACTGTAGCCCTAGGCGTTTTACGCGCCTAAAATCGCCTCTCAGAGCGTGTTTTATTGTAAAGTAGTACCTTCATGACATGCCCCCCCTGTCATCTGTGATGCCTGGCCCCACCATCTCGCATATTATCCATGTTGGGTCAAAGTCGGGTAAAGACGCCTGCACAAGGTCGGCAAGATTGCCTGAAGAGGTCGTTTTGAAGTAGAATTTGAAGCCAGGAGGGGTGACCGAGTGGCTTATGGTGGCGGTCTTGAAAACCGCTTTCGCCTTTTTGGCGAACGTGGGTTCGAATCCCACCCCCTCCGCCATCTCGCCAACAGGATGCCATGATGCGAAAGCCTATTCATGTCTGGCAAATCAGGCAACTACAAATCAAGCTTCGCAATTGTTATAATTACTTTCCTGGTGAGCACTCGAATCTCAGTTCGTGAAAGCAAGCTAGCTAATAAATCGCTATCCTCTGGTTGAAGAAATCTTCACCCTCTTAACTACCTCTGAGCTCTTTGCGCTAATCGGCTGGTTTGCCGCTATGGAAGGTAAAGGTTACTGAATTAGCCATCTTGGAGACTTTCCCCACCATATTTCACTTCACATCTACCGTCGTGGGCAGGCTACGCGGAGGCAAGAGCAACATTGACCTGCTTAAGGCTACTTTCCCCGGCGGCTCTATTACCGGCGTTCCTAAGATGCGGGCTATGGAGATTATTGACGAGCTGGAGCCAACCAAGAGGAGTGTCTACACCGGCTCCATAGGTTACCTAGGCTTCAATGAGAACATAGACATCAACATATTTATTCGCACTTTCTTAATCAAAAAAGGCAAAGCTTATTTCCAGGTAGATGGTGGCATTATTTACGACTCTGATTCCGAAGCTGAATATGTGGAAACGCTGGACAAAGCCAAGGCTCTGATTCGAGCTTTGCAGTTAGCACTAGAAGTGGGGGTAGCACAAAATATTGAAAAGCTGGCGTTTATGCCATATAATAGCAGGGCTGCGGAGGAGTGATCAGTTTTGCATAAGCTGCTACATAATTTGCTACAAGAATCTCTCTCTGAAGGGGAAGGAAAATATGAGAACTTCGCAGTTAACTATAATCATAAGGAGGCTTGATCATGGCTGATGAACCTGACACAGATTTGAACAAGCCGGAAGAACTGATGAGGAAAACGAGAATAGATGCCAAATTATTACACGCAAGGCTGGCAAAATCCCAAAATACTCAGAAATTTGAAAGGAGGACTGTTATCAATGGCAACGACTAAGGAGTTAGTTGAGGAATACGAGCGCAAGAGAGCCAAAATACTGCAGATGGCCCCCCCTGAGGTTATTGAAAAACGCCATAAAGGGGGACAATGGACAGCCAGGGAAAGAATAGAGTACCTTTTTGATCCAGGCACCTTCACCGAACTGGGCTTGTTCGTTAAGCATAGAACCGTCCATTTTGGTATGGATAAAAGGGAGGTGCTGGCTGAAGGGGTGGTTACCGGTTATGGCCTGGTCAACGGCAGACCGGTTGTTGCCTTTGCTGAGGACTATATGGCTATGGCTGGGACCTTTGGCGAATATCACGGTTTGAAGGAAATCCGAGCTATTAACTTTGCCAAGGAGATGGGATGGCCATTTATCGGTATGAATGACTCTGGAGGTGCCCGACTCCAAGAGGGAATGGATACACTGGAAGCCTACGGCTGGATTTTCCGGGCTCAGATTCTAGCATCAGGCATAGTCCCACAAGTAGCATTGCTGTTGGGGCCCTGCCTTGGTGGACAAGCTTATCACCCCATAATGCAGGACTTCCTCATCCAGACCAGACACACTGGCTTTATGGGAATTGCCGGTCCCGCTTTTGTTAAGACCCAGACGGGGGAGGAGATCTCGCTGGAGGAACTCTCGGGCTGGAAAGCGCATGCCGTTAAGTCAGGACAGACACACATAGTGGCGGAGGACGACAAAGACGCTATAGACAAGGCTAAAGAGCTTTTGTCCTTCTTGCCGTCTAACAACCGGGAGATGCCACCCCACATCGAGTCCCGAGATGACCCGCACCGGGCATGCCCTGAACTGGACACTGTAATCCCCGACAGCCCAACTCAACCCTATGACATGTACAAGGTAATCAAAGCAATAGTGGATGACGGTCATTTCTTTGAGATAATGAAGGATCATGCCAGGAGTGTAATCACCGGATTTGCCCGGTTTAATGGACGCCCAGTGGGTATCTGGACAAACCAGCCGATGTGGGCATCAGGAATTATTGACGTTGATGCCTCGGACAAAGGAGCCAGATTCGTCAGATTCTGCGACCTGTTTAACATACCTGTAGTCACTCTGCAGGACTGCCCCGGTTACATGATAGGCTCTGAACAAGACTGGAAGGGCATCTTGCGGCATGGCGCCAAATTACTTTTCGCCTGGGCTGATGCTACCATACCCCTGATTGCAATTATCATGCGCAAGTCCTATGCCGGTGCCCATTACGGCATGTTAGATAAAGGCATCGGTGCTGACCTAGTCTTCGCCTGGCCCACGGCCAGGGTTACCATCGTTGGTGCCGAAACTGCAGCTAGCGTCATCTTCGCCAGAGAAATAAGAGAGGCAAAAAACCCGGAAGAAACGCGAGCCACAAGAATCAAGGAATACTCAGAAATCTATGAGAATCCGTATAAGGGCGCCGAGCGAGGCTATATTGACGACATAATAGCGCCCAGCGATACCAGAAGGGTTATAAACAGGTCGCTGGATATTTTGGCTGACAAGAACAAGGACAACAAGGCATTTTTAGCCAGGCCGTGGAGGAAGTATTCCAACATCAATCTCTAAGAAAGGAGGGAGAAGATGGATTTCGGCTTCACAGAGGAACAGAATAAGTTTAGACAGGAGGTTCGCAACTTTTTAGAGGAGGAGATAAAGAAAGGGTATTGGGAGCCTGCCTGTGATTCCTGGATACAAGGCTTCGACCCTGAATTCACCAAACGCGTGGCGCAGAAGGGCTGGATAGGTCTGACCTGGCCTAAAGAATATGGCGGGCAGGGGCTCAGCTATATAGACCGACTCATACTCACCGAGGAAATGTTGAGATATGGTGCACCAGCAGCTTGTCACTGGTTTGCTGACCGCCAAATAGGCGGCTCTATCGCCACCTATGGCACTGAGGAGCAAAAAAGAGAAGTATTACCCAAGATCATAAGAGGTGAGGCTTATATCGGTCTGGGAATGAGTGAAACAGAGGCTGGCTGTGACCTAGCCTCACTTCAAACTAGAGCTATTGAAGACGGAGACAACTATATAATTAATGGGCAAAAGACGTGGACCAGTGGTGGCTCGTTTGTTAATTGGTTTTACTTATTAGCTAGAACCGACCCGGAGGCACCCAAACATAGGGGTATTAGCGAATTTATTATTCCAGCGGATTTGCCTGGGATTAAGCGCATCCCTATGATAGATATTACCGGTACTGAGGCCTGGAACGATGTATTCTTTGACGAAGTACGCGTCTCCAAGAAATGTTTAATAGGGGAGAAAAACCGCGGTTTCCTTCAGGCTCTTCAACAGCTTGATTATGAAAGAAGCGGAATGGAACGACTCATGGGCAATTATCCCCTCTTTGAAGCCATTATACAGTTTACCAAAGACAATAAATTGTTTCAGCAATCTGTAATTCGCAATAAGCTAGCTCAGCTCCGGATCGAATTTGAAGTTGGGCGGCTACTTATTTATAGGGTGGCGTTGGTTATGGATGATGGACGAGCTCCCAACCGGGAAGCAGCTATGTCTAAGGCATATTCTACCGCATTTGAACAAAGTCTAGCCAAAGCCGCTATGGAAGTACTGGGGCCTTATGGGCAACTGGTAGGCGACTCCAAATTAGCTCCTATTCGAGGGCTGGCAGTGCATTCCTATCTAGCTTCCAAAGGTTATAGCCTCCAGGCAGGTACATCAGAGATACTAAAGAACATCCTGGCTACCAGGGGACTGGGGCTGCCAAGCTCATAATATGTCACCTTGAGCAAAGCGAAAGGTTCAATGACTCAAAGAATCTTCGCGGCAGCTGAGAATGGTGCTTGTAATGTTTGATACAGGAGGATAGCAATGAAGTTAACTCTTACTGAAGAACAAGAAATGCTAAAAAAGGCAGCCCGCGACTTCCTGGCTGATAAGTGCCCCAAAACATTCGTCAAAGAGATGGAAGAAAGCGAGACAGGCCATTCTAGAGAACTTTGGCAGGAGATGGTCGAGCTAGGTTGGACGGGCTTGGCCTTCCCCGAGAAATATGGCGGCGGCGACATGAATTTTCTCGACCTGGCAGTGCTACTAGAAGAGATGGGGCGGGCTTGTTTGCCTGGCCCTCTTTTCTCCACAGTAGTTCTTGGTGGCTTACCCATCTTAGATGTCGGCAGCGAGGAGCAAAAACAAGAATACCTGCCCAAGCTAATCAGTGGGGAAAAAATCTTCACCTTAGCCCTGACCGAGCCCGGTTATCAGAATTACGATGCCTCTTCAGTCACCGTCGAGGCTACTCCCGATGATGGCAACTATATCATCAACGGCATAAAACTGTTTGTCCCTGATGCTCATATTGCTGATTACCTGCTATGTGTAGCCAGAGGCAAACCTGAAAATGGAATCACAATATTCTTGGCCGACACCAAGAATCCCAGAATAAATTGCACTGTTCTAAAGACCATCGCCGGTGATAAGCTATGCGAGGTGGTTTTTGACCGAATGCCAGTACCCAAAGCTAACGTTTTGGGACAACTGAACCAGGAATGGGGTGCAGTGCAAAAGATAATCGAGCGGGCAGCATTGGGGAAATGCTGCGAGATAGTTGGCAATATTCAGCGAGTACTGGAGATGACCGTGGACTATGCCAAGGAAAGGAAACAGTTTGACCGTCCCATTGGCAGCTTCCAAATTATACAGCACTATTGCGCCGACATGGCAACCGATGTTGATGGCGCCAGGTTTAGTACCTACCAAGCAGCCTGGATGTTAAGTGAGGGACTTCCCTGCACCAAAGAAGTAGCTATAGCCAAGGCCTGGACAAGCCAAGCCTCCCAGCGAATCGTTGCTCTGGCGCACCAAATTCACGGAGCTATTGGCGTTACCATAGAACATGACCTGCATTTTTATACCAGACGGGCCAAAGCCGCAGAGCTTGCCTTTGGCGATGCTGATTTCTATCGAGAAATAGTAGCCAAAGAGATGGGATTGTAACCGTTAATGCTACGCTTAGCATGAAGCGAAGGGCTCGGGTTGACATGGCCGCTAGCACTTAAAGAGGATCAGCTTATGTCGTTAAGCTTCGTTTCTAATTGCTTTTGCCTCAGGGCTACTGTTAAGTCTCCCCGAGTTCTTTCTATAATGCCTCGTATAGCATCGGTAGTTCGCCTCAAGCCATGAGATAGCAATTCCGGGAAATCCATGGTTATCAAAATCCCGTAGATTTCATCCATTAGATTCAGTAGCTCCTCGCAATGGGAAAAATCCCCCCGCCTGAGACTATCTAATATATACCTACGTAACTCCCCCACAGATTCGCCCAAGCCATGAAGGTAGGCGCCATTGCTTACGCCCAGTGCCTCCGGTTTCGGCAAGTCTTCTCCAGCAATTAAAGTTAAGGTTATATATCCTTCAGCGAACTCCTTTTGAGCATCGTGAACGAAACCGGAATGAAGTAACCTACCATGTCCGGCCAGGTCGTGATTTAGCTCTCTAAGTAATTTATAAGCTGAATCAAGCAGTCCCTTTGCCTTATCGTGCTCTTGGCGATGCACGGCACGTATGGCATCAGCACTGTAGCGGATTACCCGACGGCAACTGCGCAAAGCTTTCTCTCGAGCTTCATCCTCAGCCGCGAAGTAGGGGCGAAGCTCTTCAGCGATAGCCTCCAAATCTTCTACCGGCTTTGACATTCTTCAGTCGCTAAGTCCATTTTTGCGATCAATTTCTGCACAGCTCCCTTAATATCTTTCTCGCCTAAGACAGCGCTAATCACAGCTACGGCATAAGCACCAGCAGATACTACTTCACCGATATTATTTTGATTTATGCCACCAATAGCTACTAGAGGGGTGGATACTGTTCGCTTGAGCTCTTTCAGCATATCCACTCCCACCACAGTAGCTCCATCTTTCGTCGCCGTAGGAAATATGGAGCCTACTGCAATATAGTCCGCTCCTTCAGCCTGGGCTTTTGTTGCTTGCGATAGCGTCTTGACGGAGCAGCCAACTATCTTGTCTATGGGCAATTCCCTGCGGATTACAGGCAGAGGCAGGTCCTCCTGACCAACGTGAAGCCCATCAGCGTCAACAGCCATAGCCAAGTCGAGGTAATCATTCATTATAAATAGAACATCCGCTTGATTGCAGAGCTCCCTGAGCTTTTGCGCTACAAGTAGCAGTTCCCCCTTTTTGCTTTGCTTGTCGCGAAGTTGGATTACCCTAGCACCTCCCTCAATAATTTGGCCAGCAATGTCCAGCTCATTCCTGCCCACCAGAAATTGCCTGTCGAGAATAACGTAAAGCCCGACCACCTTCTCCATTTTATCCCGGCGTGATATTCTGGAAATCAAATCTCTCTCTAAGGTATAAAGGGCAAACCTCATCTGTTCAAATCTGGCTGAATTCAGCATTGAACTTAACTCTGGCAATTTAGCCAGCTCCTCTACCACGCGAAGAGCCTCTTCCACCCTTTTAGCATTGGCTGTAACTAAATCCAGCAAGCCGTGCAGCGAGGTCGTTTCCATATTGAGTTCCCTCTCCCCCGAAGGGAGATGGATAGGGTAAGGATGACCAACATCATGTTCGGAATCTCTCTGAGATAAGAGCCTTACACTCAGTGATTTAGTCTCCTGGGCTAAATCATGACGTAGAGTCCTTAACCGCTGGCTCAGTTCAACATCGTTGAGAAGAAAGCGAGCAACATCTTCCAGAACCCGCAACCCTTCCCTGGAGCGGTTTAGATTGGCATCAATAATACGCAGCGGTTGGTGAGACACTGTAATAATCCTCGCCGGGGTGTGTTGTAGGTTCGCCGCTCTCCTCCCATACCATCTTCAACAGCTTATGATAGGCGAAGCTGGAGATGACACGGGATAACTTGGTATTGCTGCAAGTCGTCTTTATACCTTTTGAAACTCGTAACCAATCCTGCCACCGGGCAATTTTGCCGGAAGTACCTTCACCCCCATTCCCGGCTTAATATCACTCTCCTTAATACCCTTGCTTAACCGACCAAAGACCCTCACCCCATCAAAATCAGCTATGGCCAGAGTATACGGAGCGTCATCCTCAAATCCGGTTGGACCATAGTTTACTACAGTATAGGTGACCAGCCTACCATTTCCCTTAATCTCAAACCACTCCACATCACTGCCTACACATTTTGAGCAATCCATCCTCGGGGGAAAGTAATTAGTCCCACACCTTCGGCACCTAGTCGCCATTACCTTACCCTTCTCCAAGTAACCCAAGAAATCAGATGCCTTTGTTTCGGTGGTAAAGTTAACAACGCCAAAATTCTCAAAGCTCACTGACTACCTCCTTACAATTGTTACATTACCATATTGTCCGACGCCGCCTATATTATGAACCAAGCCTATTTCCGCTCCCTGAACCTGGATTTCACCAGCCTGTTCTTTAAGCTGGTTTACAACGGTTCTAATCTGTGAGCCGCCAGTAGCGCCAATAGGGTGACCTTTGGATAACAACCCACCATCAACGTTTACCGGTTTCTTTCCATCCACATATGTTTCCTTGTCCTCAATCAGTTGAGTCCCCTCCCCAGGTTTGGCAAAGCCCAAGTCTTCATAAGCCATAAGCTCAGCTATAGTAAAACAGTCGTGAACCTCGGCAACATCAATATCCCCCGGTCCTACGCCAGCCATTTCATATGCCTGTCTGGCTGCCTCCTGAGCACACCTCAAACCGGTGAGCGATTCCCTTCCTGACATTGTCATTGTGTCTGTGGCAGCGCCCAGACCCATTATCCAGATTGGAATATTAGTTACTCTTTTAGCTACGTCACCACTAGCTATTATGATGCAGGAGGCACCATCAGCATTGGCGCAGCAATCAAACTTCTTCAGCGGGCTAGTTATTACCTCCGAGCCTAAAATTTCGTCTAAACTCAGCTCTTTACGATAAGTAGCCTTAGGATTTACCGCACCATAGTGTGAATTTTTGACCCGTACCTTGGCCAGTTGCTCTTCAGTGGTTCCATACTTAGCCATATGAGCCCGGGCATACATAGCATAACCAGCAGGCATGGTTATGCCAAAGGGTGATTCCCATATTATGTCCCCTCCCCGACTCATCCTCTCCGCAGCTTCACGAGAGGTCAAGTCCGACATCTTCTGGAAGCCTACCACTGCTACAACTTTGTGAAGACCTGCCTTTATTAATGACCAACCTACTCTTAGTCCCGTGCTACTAGAAGAACACACAGTCTCGACATAGAAACTCGGCTTGGGTGTCAGCCTCAAGTACTCTGAGATTAAGCCGGCTGGTGTGCGCTGCTTATCATATTCTGGCGCAGAACAAATAATGGAGGCATCTATATCACTGTTGGTAATATCTAGACCCTCCATTGCCTCGGTATAGGCTTCAAAACACAATTCCCCGATAGATACACCACACTTACGCGTAAAAACGCTCTGACCTACTCCAACAATAGCCACGTCTTGCATAAAGCAACCTCCTCTAATCGCAAGAGTTTAGTTTTCCAGAATTCTAGTATGTTATATCACCTGCCCTTGCACTGTCAAGCTGTTTCCGAGATTTTTTCATCTCGAAATTAGAGCAGCGCAGCTACATTACTTTACCGAAGCAGCGAACTCCCGGCTGGAGTATATGGAAGTTTTTTGACACGAACGCGATTCTGTATGGGCTACTCCAGGTATAGTATCTTACTACAGCTAGTGCATTGGATTAAATCGCCAGCTTTGGCTTTCTGCCATTGACTCGTAGGCACGGTGATGTGGCATCCCTGGCATTTTCCCCTCTCCACTTTGACTACAGCCTGTCCGCTTGTTAGCCTAAGTCGCTCGTAAGTGTTGATAGCTTCAGGATCAATTTGCTGCTCTAATCTATTACGGTCCCCCCTGAGCTTAGCAAGCATGGTTTCAACTTCGCTTTTCCTTTGCCCCAAAGTTTCTTGCCTTTGTTCCCATTCTCGCTTCAATCGCTCAATCTCTTCGGCGGTAATTCTTACCTTAACCTCTATCTCTTCCACCTGGCTCATTAATACCAAAAGGACATCTTCTTTCGGCCTAATCTGACTATTAAGGCTTTTGACTTCTTTTTCAAGGTTAACCAGTTCCTTGGGATTCGTGGTTGTGCCAACGTAAAGTTTGCTATCAATCCGCTTAACTTTCTCTTGAAGGTCTTCGAGTTCCCATTCAGAGTCCTTTTGCTTTTTCCTCGCGTCTTCCAGTTGCTCTTTTTGGGCGGCAAGTTTGGATTCAGCGGCAATCAAAGCCTTATCGTCACTCAACCGGTCTTTAACCTCTTTTAACTCTTGTTGCATCCTTTGAAGCTCTAGGTCAACCTGCTGCAGCTTATAAAGTTGCTCTGCCAAACTCATACTGGGGCTTATTGTAGAAGTGAACCAGGATATTGTCAAAAAATGTAGGCAGCTTTCTAGGGAAACCAGAGAGTTAAAGTTCCACAATCTTGGGCTTTACACTGCGTTTTTCGGCAGCGACAATAGCGTCTATTTGGGATACAACTTCATTAAGCTTATTTTGGCGGCTTGTTATCACATAATCGAAAATCGGTAGGTTTTTTATTTCCACCTTAGCCCTTTCCAACCTCAGGGCCAAATCTGCTGAAGACTCGCTGTGTCGCTTCCTTAACCTCTTTTCTAACTCTTCTACTGAAGGAGGCATGAGGAAAATAAATACTGCTTGGGGCAGGATTTCCTTGATTGTAGCGGCACCCTGAACATCTACCTTGACTATTGTATCTACCCCTTGGGATAAAGCCGAGGTTATATCGTCTTTGGGCACACCATAATAGTTGCCGTAGACATTAGCCCACTCTAGGAACTGGTTTTCATCTATCATTTGTTGAAATTCTTTCAGGGAAAGGAAGTAATAATCTACTCCATCCTTCTCGCTTGCACGCTTAGGACGTGTAGTAGCGGTAACGACATAGTGAAAGGGACGTCCTACCTTTTTCATTCTGGTAAACACAGCATCCTTGCCTACTCCCGACGGTCCAGAAAGAACGACGAGCAGGGGTCGAGAACTCCTGTCGCCTCCTCGTTTCATTCGAAGCTTCGACTCAAGACTTTGGTCAGGCACTTCACAGCTCAACTTTTTCTTCAGACAGCAGGGATGCAGTGGCCAACCTGTGCGCAATGGTCTCCGCTGTCACGGCAGCCAACATCATGTGACCAGTGTCAAAAAGAATAGCGGTCTTGGCTTTCCTACCATGAGTGGCGTCAATTAGAAGTCCCTTTTCCCTTACTTCCCGAAGGAGTCGCTTGATTGGCTGTTGATTTATGGAAAGGAAAGCGATTACCCTGTTTATAGCGATAACACTACCAAAACCGATATGAACTAATTCTGTAGCCATGCTGCCCCTCCTAACCTAAATCTTAAAATTAATTTTTCTAACTACACAGCCTCCTTATGTCACCCTGAGCGAAGCGAAGGACCTTATACATTAAGGGCGAGTAGTTACATTTTGTTTTGAATTTCTTTCATTAGTGCTTGTTGCAAAGCTTGCCAGAAGGAAGGATATGATACCTGTGCCACCTGAGCATGCTTAATGGTCGTTTTTCCTTTGCCTACCAAACCAGCTACTGCCAGGCTCATCGCCAATCGGTGGTCAAAATGGCTGTCAACCTCAGTGCCCGACAAAGGTCTACTACCATAGATGGCCATGCCATCCCGCAGAGGCTCAATTTTAGCACCCAGGCGGGAAAGCTCACCTACCACAGTGGCAATCCTGTCTGATTCATTCACCCTCAACTCCCCGGCATCCCTGATTGAAGTTTTCCCTTTGGCAATACAGCCAGCTACGGCTAACACGGGAATCTCGTCAATGAGGCGAGGGATAATATCGCCACCGACATCTATTCCCTTTAACTCACTAGATTCTACCACAATATCAGCTAAAGGTTCACCAGCTTCCCGACGCTCGTTATCTATTTTTAACCTGGCTCCCATAGCCAGGAGAGTGTCTATAATTCCCGTTCGTGTCGGGTTAATTCCACAATCCCCTATCACTATTCTGGAGTTAGGGTGAATAGCTCCGGCAACTAGAAAGTAAGCTGCTGAGCTGATATCGCCCGGGACGCGAAGGTTGACTGGAACCAAAGGTTTGCTCAAAGGTAGTAAGGAAATCGAATTCTCCTGGCTTTCCAAACTTGCTCCCATCCGTTCGAGCATCCTTTCCGTATGGTCGCGGGAGGGGATTCCTTGGTGTAAGACGGTATTGCCCCGGGTAAAAAGAGCGGCTAATAGAATGGCTGATTTAATTTGGACACTGGGGGCAGGCAAGGTGAAATCTATACCTCACAACTTTCTTCCCTTAATGACCAGAGGAGCAAAGGAATCTTGCCCCCTTCCCCATACCTCAGCACCCATCAACCTTAGTGGCTCAATCAATCTGCCCATGGGGCGATTACGAAGAGGGGCATCGCCGGTAATAACAGATAGGAAAGGCTGGCTGGAAAGAAGACCACCAAGAAGGCGCATAGTAGTGGCACTATCCTGGGCATTAAGTACATTGCTGGCCTCCTTAAGACAATCTTCGCCAGTTCCTGAGACTAATACGGTAGGTGAGTCCCGCGACCCTTTTCTGTCGATTTTCACTCCCAGGGTTCCCATACACCTAACTGTGGCCAGGCAATCTCTCCCAGGAGCAAAATTATCAATCTCGGCTTCACCTTTTGCTAAGCTATTTAGGATAACAGCCCGGTGGGAAATAGACTTATCACCAGGTAGAACTACCTCCCCTTCCAACCTGGGACAAGTTTTGATGGTTCTTATTTCCTGTCCTGACGACGACGACTTTGAGCCGACAAATTGTTCAGCCATTCTTGTCTTGCTTTGTTAGCATCAGTGAAGGCTTGTTCCAAGTGTTTATCCCCCCCAGCCACCATTCGGCGATACCTCTCCAATTGCTGGCTGAATTTATCTATTGAATTAACTATAGATTCCTGGTTGCTAAGGCAGATGTGGGCATTTACCTCAGGACTTCCCGAAGCCAGACGGGTAAGGTCATAATAGCCAGAGGCGGCCAGTTTGGACATTTTAGACCAGGAAGGATTCTTGGTGGTTAGCGATACCAAGGCTGCCGAGAGTAACATAGGTAGATGACTAATGCCAGCTACCAGGTTGTCATGTTCTTGAGCATCAATGAAAAAAGGTATAGCTCCCAGCTTCTTGATCATGCTCATCACCGTATCTATCGATTTTGGTGAAACTTTCTCCGATGAGGTGAGACAATAAGTGCACCCCCGAAATAATTCGGCTTCAGCAGCGTGTATGCCATAAGTTTCCTTCCCGGCCATGGGGTGCCCACCAATGAAGTCTACAGTCGGCGGTAGTATTTCCTTGGCCCATTTCATAACCTGGACTTTCGTGCTGGCAGTGTCGGTGACAATGCAACCAGCTGGAAGATGGAGAGCTATCTCAGAGAAAATTTCCTTTTCTGTTAGAACTGGTGTGGCGATAATGACAAATTCAGCTTTCTTTGCCGCATCCTTCAAGTTGATTTCGCCTCGTTCAATGGCGCCTGAACTTGAGGCCTTGGCTACAGTTTCATGACGACGGCTATAACCGACTATTTCCCACCCAGGCCTCTCCCTTTGCCTTAAGGCTAACCCGATTGAGCCGCCGATTAACCCTAAGCCAATGATGGTAACAAGCATGGTATCATTATAGCAATGCAAGGCTCATAGGTCATTGCGAGCCCCTCTCCTCCTGTCATTTTGAGCCTCTTCGTTAAAGAGTTAAGAAGCACAAGGTACGTGTCAAATTAAGGTATGCGGAGGCTGCATGGGCAACATTTATGGTATGTTCAGTTATAATAACTTACCACGGAAGTTACCGGAATGAGAAAGTCGGCCAGCACACTATGTTGGTTGATCTAGTTCAGATAGATAGGTGACACACGCAAGGACTATGAAAGGGCGTTATAATGGCTGCGTTATGAATGTTTACAGCACAATCCCAGGATATAAAC
>JGI24025J20009_10001899_pt1 | contig 15431 bp, 15 predicted proteins | sample Cruoilmetagenom3_FD_20009 | JGI IMG/M metagenome (IMG submission 20009)
TGGTAACGCTTGTACTCTTGAAAAATCACAAAGAGTTGCGGGAAAGGTGGTGCAATTGTGTAAGATTATTAGAGAAGATAAATCTGTCAAAAGCTGTAAACCACCTAAAATACATTACTGAAAATTCTATAGAGATTGATAGACTACTAGAAAAACTTCTAAATGATCCACTTAAAGAAAGATTTGAAGATGAAAATGATTTACTCACTCTGTATAATTCATGTCTTCGAAACATCGCCCGATTTCGTAAAGTTATGAGAATATCCCGTAAAAGAACATCTGTTGAGCAAAATTTCCATCCTACACTGGAGAAGGTAGTTATAAAATATGCTCATAAAGAAAAAGAGCTCTGTCACGACTTAATCATTCCATTTCCTCCATACTATAAGTTAGTATGGGAAAAAGAGGCTATTACAGTTGATTCGATCACGTCGGGGAAAAATAATAAGATAATGTCTCTATCTTTAACCCCTACCAGTCTGAAAGAGATTGTAGGGTGGAAATATGAAAATCTTTTCAAGAAATATTGGAATCGGATGAAAAGATATTCCAGAAAGTTTCTCTGGAAAATAATTGCTGTCGGATTATCTGCTGGGGGAGTAGTCGGACTTATGTTTAAGTACATGACCATTGGGACAATTCTACTAAGCTTCGGCATACTTCTATTGAGTCCATGGATAGACGAGTGGTACTCGAAAAAGTATCAGACACAAGAAAAATAAAGAATATTAGGATAATTATGGCTATCTCTGATAAACAAATCTTTAAAAAACAGGATTTTATTTTTAAGTTTCTTTAATCGTTATCTAAGAATTGGCCTGAGATCAACAGAGAAATATAGGAGAAGGAGGAAAATTTATGAAATTTATTGTACTTTTAGAACCAGCCGAAGAAGGAGGATTTAATGTTTCTGTTCCTGCACTCGATGGTTGTTTTACGCAGGGTGAGAGCGAAAAAGAAGCTTTGAGGAATGCCAGGGAGGCAATACTTTGCTATTTAGAAGGCATGGGAAAGGTTAACGAAATTAAAACTAAGCCAGGAGTTATTGCTAAAGAAGTAGAGGTTAGCCTGTGAGCAAGGTCTTCTCTGGACGCGAAGTTGTTAAAGCGCTTCACCGACTTGGATTTGTGGTAGACCATCAACGTGGTAGTCATATCTTTCTTCATAACCTTGAAAGAAACATCTCGGTAGTGATTCCCAATCATAAAGAACTCAATAAAGGGACATTAAATTCAATATTTAAAAAAGTAGGGATTACTGTTGAAGATTTAAAAAAACTTGTTTGAATGAATGGCTCAACAGAAAAACAATACAAAAGTTGTATTGAGTTTGAGAAAGTTGATATTGTGTGATTGCAAGACCTGACCCCTTTACTTCCAATTCGCTGAATCTGGATTAAAGGATATACCGAGAAAGGTCAACGCTTTCCACTATATCCTTTAGTCTTTCTCTTACATACTCGGTGGTGATGGTGGAGGATTTATTAGAGGTATCGGGAGCTTCAAAGGAGATATCCTCTAAAAGCTTTTCCATAATAGTATACAGTCTTCTTGCTCCAATATCCTCTGTTCTCTCGTTAACCAGGGAAGCAAAAGAGGAAATTTCTTTAATAGCTTCCTCTTCAAAAGTTAATTTTATATCTTCTGTCTCCAGGAGGGCTTGATACTGCTTTATTAAAGCATTCTTTGGTTCGGTTAAAATTTTAGTAAAATCTTCTTTTGTGAGTCTATTTAGTTCTACGCGGATAGGAAATCTCCCCTGAAATTCAGGGATTAAATCAGAGGGAGAAGCAGAGTGGAAAGCTCCTGCAGCTATAAAGAGGATATGGTCAGTCTTCACAGTGCCGTAGCGGGTGTTTACCGTTGTTCCCTCTACGATAGGTAAAAGGTCTCTTTGTACTCCCTCCCTTGAGATATCCGCTTTATCTATCTTTCCTCCTCCGGCAATCTTGTCTATCTCATCTATAAATACTATTCCCGAGTTCTCTGTGCGCTTAATAGCTTCTTCAATGACTTTATCCTTATCAATCAATTTTTGAGCCTCTTCTTCAATAATAATCTTATGGGCCTCTTTTAAGGGAAGTTTTCTTTCTTTCGGGCGCTTAGGCATCATATCTCCCAATAAGTCCTGAAAGTTCATTCCCATCTGTTCTACGCCTGCAGTGCTAAATATCTCTATCATAGGAGTAAATTTATCTGCTGTTTTTATCTCAATTAGTCTATTTTCTAATTCTTTATTCTTTAGTTTTTCTCTTAATTTTTCCCTGGTTCTTCTTGCTCTTTCAACTCTTTCATCTTTCTCTGTCTCCTTTTCTTGAGAAGTTAAAATTTCCCGGGGAAGAGGAAGGAGAATGTCCAAAAGCCTCTCTTCGGCTAACTTTTTTGCCTTTTCTCTCACTTTTTTCATCATTTCCATCCTTACTTGATGCATTGCTATATTAGTTAAATCTCTAATCATAGACTCTACATCTCTACCTACATAACCTACCTCAGTATACTTACTGGCTTCTACTTTTACAAAAGGAGCTTGAGCTAACTGAGCTAACCGACGAGCAATTTCTGTTTTCCCTACCCCTGTAGGGCCGATCATAATAATATTTTTAGGAGCCACTTCATCCCGGAGTTCAGGAGAAAGTTTTTGTCTTCGCCACCTGTTGCGCAAGGCAATAGCAACAGCACGTTTAGCGTTATCCTGTCCTATAATATATTTATTTAGCTCTCTCACTATATTGGAAGGGGTAAGATATTCTTCTTTCATTCTAATTCCTCAATGGTAATCTGATCATTTGTATAAACACAAAGAGAAGCGGCTATATGCATAGCTATCTCCACAATCTTCCTTGGAGGATAATTGGTATGATTAGCTAAGGCCCGGGCAGCAGCCTGGGCATATCCTGCTCCTGAACCGATAGCTACTACTCGATCATCAGGTTCTATTACATCTCCACTCCCCGATATTAATAAAGATTTTTCCTCATCAGCTATAATCATTAAGGCCTCTAATTTACGCAGTATCTTATCCTGTCTCCAATCTTTAGCTAATTCCAGAGTAGCTCGAGAAAGGTTTCCCTGGTATTGTTCAATCTTTTTTTCAAATTTTTCAAAAAGAGTGAGAGCATCGGCAACCGCTCCGGCAAACCCGGCTAAAACTCTTCCCTTATAAAGTTTCCTTATCTTCTGCGCTTTATGTTTCATAATTATATTTTCAAAAGTTACCTGCCCATCTCCTCCAATGGCTACACTATTTTTATCCCTTACCGCTAAAATAGTTGTAGAGCGAAACATAATCCTTCTCCTCTTAAATTTATTTCACGCTCTTGGATGCGTTTTTTGGTAAACTTCTTTTAACCTTTTTGGGGTTATATGAGTATATATCTGAGTAGTAGAAAGTCTTTCATGCCCTAATAATTCCTGGACGGAACGGAGGTCAGCCCCTCTATTTAAAAGATGAGTAGCAAAAGAATGACGCAACGTATGAGGACTGGCTGATTTAACAATATCGGCTAAATTTAAATACTTATTTAGCTTTTTTCGGACAGCTCTATCAGATAACCTTTCTCCAGATCTATTAAGGAAAAGAGCTTTTACTTCAGTCTTTTCCTTTTGCTTTCTTTTTTCTAAATAGAGATTTAATGCTTTTACGGCGTAACTTCCTAAGGGAATCATTCTCTCCTTACCCCCTTTGCCTTTTACCTTAACTACTTCTTCCTCTAAATCTACCTCATCTATATTTAAATTTGTTAGTTCTCTCACTCTCATCCCTGTGGCGTAAAGTATTTCCAGAATGGCTTTATCCCGGCAGTGAAAGAAATCATTCCCTTCCGTTGAATTTAAAAGTTTTTTTACTTCCTCTTCTTCCAGAAAAGAAGGTATCTTTTTCCCTAATTTTGGACCTCGCAAAGCAGCTAAAGAAAAAGATGGAGTGTGTTTCTTTAAATAAAGATAATGAAAAAAAGAGCGCAGGACAGCTACTTTCCGAGCTAAGGTAGATTTTTTTAGTTCTTGCTCCTTTAAAAAACAGAGGTATTCTCTTATGAAAGGGTAATCTATCTTTCTTATATCTTTTACATTTTTGCTTTTGGTATAAGTAAAAAAGCCTTTTATATCACTATTATAGCTTTTAACTGTATTTAAAGAAAGATTTTTCTCTTCCTTAAGATATTGAGTAAATTCTTTTATCCAGTTTACTTGCATCTGTTCTTCTTTTTATAATTTTATAAACTATTCCTTCCCCTCTTTTTCTTTAATTATAGAATCTTTTAGTATTTTGCTGCAAGAGGGACATTTTAATTTGTCTTTTATTTTAATTAAATAAGGATTTCCACAGTGAGGACATTTTTCTTCTACGGGTTCCTCTGAAGAGATAAACTTGCATTGGGGGAATTTAGAGCAGCCGTAAAATAGTCTGCCTTTTTTAGATGTTTTCTCTATTATTTTTCCCTCACAATCAGGATAAGGACACTTCATTATTATTCTTGGGGGAAATGGCTCTGTATTTTTACAGTGAGGATAATCAGAACAGGCAAGGAATTCACCATAGCGACCAAACTTAAGAACCATATTTTTCCCGCACACTTTACATTTAACTTCTCCTATTGGTATTCCTTCTTTTTTAATATCCTTCATTTTTTTTTCGGCAATCTCTAAGTCGTGTTTAAAATGTTTATAAAATTCATCTATTAAAGTTGTCCACTCTTTCTTTCCTTGCTCAACTTCATCTAAATTCTCTTCCATTTTAGCAGTGAATTTGATATCCAGGATAATGGAGAAGTTTTTCATCAAAAGTTCATTTACCACTTTCGCTAAAAGTGTAGGAATTAGTTTACCTCTCTCCCATTTTACATATTCTCTTGCCTTAATTGTAGAGATAATAGGAGCATAGGTGCTTGGTCTTCCTATCCCCTTTTCTTCCAGAGTTTTTACTAAAGAAAATTCTGTATAATGAGAAGGAGGTTGAGTAAAATACTGTTCCAGGATAGCCTCTTTAACTCTTATTTTTGTTCCTTTAATGAGAGAAGGAAGAGCTTTCTCTTTCTCTTTTTTCTCCTTGTATATCAATGTAAAACCGGGAAAATCAATCTTTTTTCCTTCTGCCTGAAAAAGATACCTACCTCCTTGAGTATCCATAGTTACTGTTTTTAAAATGGCTTTTTTCATCTGAGAAGCTATAAATCTTCTCCAGATTAAATCATACAGTTTAAAGTGGTCTTTGGATAGATATTTTTTCATCTTTTCAGGGGTTCGCCAGATACTGGTAGGTCTTATGGCTTCATGGGCATCCTGACTCGACTTTCTGTTTTTATACCAGGGTATCTTCTCAGGTAAGAAATCTTTCCCTATTTTCTTACCTATATAATCTCTTGCTTCTAATTCTGCCTCTTTAGCTATACGATATGAATCTGTGCGCATATAAGTAATTAAACCTACCCTCTCCTTATCTCCTATGTTCTGTCCCTCATAGAGCCCCTGAGCCAATTTCATAATTTTTGCCACAGGAAACTTTAAAGAATGCCCTCCCACCTGTTGAAGAGTACTTGTGGTAAAGGGAGGCTCAGGAAATTTTTCCCTTCTTTTCTCCTCTATTTTTACAATACTAAAATTTTCCTTGATTAATTTTTGGACAACCTCTTCCGCCTCATTTTCGCCAACTATCTTTGCTTTTTTTCCCTCAATCTTGGTTAATTTTGCTTCAAGTAATTCTTTTTCTTTAAGGATAAATTTAGCTGAAATTGTCCAATACTCTTTAGTAACAAATTCTTCAATCTCCTTTTCTCGCTCACAAATTATTCTTACGGCTACCGATTGCACTCTTCCTGCAGAAAGTCCCCATTTTACTTTTTCCCATAAAATAGGGGAAATTTTATACCCTACTAATCTATCCAGCACTCTCCTTTCCTGCTGGGCTTCCACTTTATGAAAATCTATCTCGCCAGGATTCTGGACAGCTTTTTTAATAGCTTCCTTCGTTATCTGATTAAATATTATCCTTAACTTTTTTTTACCTTTTAATTCCTGGGATAAATGCCAGGAAATAGCCTCTCCTTCTCTATCCATATCTGTAGCTAAGTAGATCTGTTCTGCCTCTTCACTCAGCTTCTTTAATTTTCTTATAATTTTCTCTTTACCCGGGATTATCTGATAGGTAGGTTTAAATCCGTTTTCTATATCTACTCCTAATTTTTTCCTGGGTAAATCTTTTATATGACCATAGCAAGATTCCACCCAAAAATGGTTTCCTAAAAATTTATTTATAGTTTTCGCTTTCGCCGGTGACTCCACAATAACCAGATTCTTGGGCATATTAGTCTCTTGCAAATATTTTCCCTGGAAGTTCTCTTACCAATCCTTTTATTTCTAACCTCATTAAACTTCCTCCTACCTCAGAGGCAGAAAGATTGCTGAGCTTTACCAGAGAATCGATATGAAGAGGTTTCTCCTTTAAAAGGTCAAAGATTTTTCTTTCTTCTGGAGATAAAGAGAGATTATTCTCTCTACCTTTTTCTTTTCTAATAAGAGGAAAATTCAACTCCTCTAATATATCCTCCATCGTCTCCACTAATTTTGCTCCCTCTTTTATTAAGCGATTTGTTCCTTGACTGTTGGGGCTGGATATATTTCCGGGAACAGCAAAGACTTCTCTTCCTTGTTCGAGGGCAAAATTGACTGTAATCAGGGCTCCACTTTTTAGTGGAGCCTCAACGACAGCAACTCCTTTGCTTAATCCGCTGATGATACGGTTGCGTTGAGGAAAATGAAAAGCATCGGGTATACTTTTTAAGGGAAACTCAGAGATTACCGCTCCATTTTTGATTATCTCTTCCATTAATCTTCTATTTTCTGGAGGATAAACTACATCTACTCCGCATCCTAATACGGCAATGGTTCTTCCTCCTGCCTCTAAAGCTCCCCAGTGAGCCGCTGTATCTATTCCTCTGGCCATTCCGCTAATAATAGTGATTCCCTCTTTGGCTAAGTCTCGGGCTAACTTTCTGGCTGTTAACTTTCCATATGTAGTAGCTCTTCTTGTTCCTACAATGGCGATAGTGTTTACGTCTTCCTTCTTTAATTTGCCTCTTACATAAAGAATGAAGGGGGGGTCAAAAATAGTGAGCAGATTGGGAGGATAAAGAGTCTCTTGAAAACCGACTATATTTACACCTATCTTATGTAGCTCTGCTATCTCATTGTCTATATTCATCTTTTCTGCTTGCATTATAGATGTAATTGCCTCTTTATCTAATCCAGGAACTTTAGCTATCTCATTAAATGAAGCAGAGAAGACTTTTTGGGGCGACCCAAAATACTCTACTATTTGACGACATTTTTTTGAGTCAAGCAAAGGAAGTTTACTTAAAAGCAACCACTCTCTGGTATAATTCATCCTTTTAGATTCCTCATTTTCTAAATTTCCTACCCTTTCTTGATTGTAAACAACTCCTCTACATCGTTTAATTTCAGGCATTAATCTCCACTACTTTTTTAACCAATCGTCTCTTTCGTAAGAATAAATCTCCTTTTGGTTAAAGAGACAATCAATCTCTCGTTGGGCAGAAAGAAGACAATCTGAGCCGTGGATAATATTTCTCCTTCCATCGGAGGCATATCTATTTCTGATTGTTCCCGGAAGAGCCTCCTCGGGTTTAGTTTTCCCTGCAATCTCCCTTACCCGTTTTATCGCTCCTTCTCCTTCTACTATTAGGGCTACGCAAGGAGCACTAAGCATAAAATCAATCAATCCCTGGAAAAAATGTTTACCTTTGTGGGGAAGATAGAGTTCTTCTGCTTTCTCCTTATTTAAAGAAATCATTTTTAATCCTACTATCTTTAATCCTTCTCCTTCTATCCTTTCTATTATTTTACCAATTAAAGATTTACATACTCCATCGGGTTTAATTAAGACAAGAGTTCTTTCCAATTTCCTCCTCTCTTTTATATAGTTTAAATTCTATTTCTCCTCTCGGGGAAGAGCAATTCTCCCTGTGCGTATTAATTTTTTAATTCCAAACGGACTTAGTAGCCTCAAGAAAGCCCTGGTTTTATCTGTTGTTCCTGTTGCCTCTATAGTAAAGGCAAGAGGGTGAAAATCTACTATTTTTGCTCGAAAGATATCCACTATACGCATAATCTCAGCTCTATCCGCTTTTTTAGCAGTTACTTTTACCAGAATTAGCTCTCTTTCTATGGCTTTTTTTTCTGTTAAGTCTATTACTTTAATTACATCTATTAGTTTACGTAGTTGTTTGATTACCTGTTCGATAATTTGATCATCACCAGGAACAACCATAGTTATATGAGAGATAGTAGGGTCTTCTGTTTCCCCCACAGCTAAACTGTCAATATTAAACCCTCTGGCACTAAATAGAGATGAAATTCGGGCTAATATTCCAAACCTATTCTCTACTTCTACAGAGATAGTGTGTTTTATCAATTTTATTCTTCCTTAATCCAGCTCATCATTTTCCTTAAATCTTTACCTACCTTTTCTATTAAATGTTTCTCATCCTTTTTAACTAAAGCATTAAAAACAACTCTATTGCTTTTGTTTTCTAAAATCCATTCTCGAGCAAATTCACCGGATTGAATCTCTGTTAATATTTTTCTCATTTCTTCCTTTGTTTTTTCTGTTATAATTCTGGAGCCACGTGTAAGATCTCCGTATTCCGCTGTATTGCTAACATCAGACCTCATTTTACTAAGACCGCCCTCATATATAAGGTCAACGATGAGTTTTAACTCATTTAGGCATTCAAAATAAGCCATTTCCGGTTGGTAACCTGCTTCTACTAATACTTCAAAGCCAGCTTTAATTAAGGCAGTAACTCCTCCACAGAGGACTACTTGCTCTCCAAACAGGTCTGTCTCTGTTTCTTCCTTGAAGCTGGTCTCTATGACTCCTGCTCTGGTACCTCCAATTCCCTTGGCATAAGCTAAGGCCAACTTTTTTGCTGAACCGCTGGCATTCTGTTGAATAGCAATTAGACAGGGAACGCCCTTTTTCTCTATGTACATTTTCCGGACAAGTGAACCGGGACCCTTAGGGGCTACCATAAATACATCCACATCTGATGGGGGAACAATCTGATTAAAATGGATATTGAATCCGTGTGAGAACCCCAAAGCTTTCCCCTTTTTTAGATAGGGAGAAATCTCACTTTTATACAACTCTGCCTGAAATTCATCAGGCACGAGAATTTGGATAATATCTGCCTCCCTGGCTACCTCTTCCACCTCTTTAACTACAAAGTTTGCTTCTTTGGCTTTTCTCCAGTTGGAACTCTCTTTAATATCCGCTACTATCACTTTCATTCCACTGTCTCTAAGGTTTTGTGCCTGAGCGTGCCCCTGGTTTCCATAACCAATTATACCAATTGTTTTTTCTCTTAGATCTTCTAAATCTGCGTCCTCATCGTAATAGACTTTGATCATCTTGTCCTCCTTATCAAGTTTTTTAATAGAGATTTCTGATTTTTTCAGAAATCTCTAATAGATAGGTGTTCCTTCAATCTGGGTTAATTGGCGAAAATTTTTTATTAACTTTCGGGTAATTTTTCCCACTTTTCCCTCGCCGATAATCTTTTTATCTATCCTGGTTACCGGAGCAATCTCGGCAGCTGTCCCTGTAAGAAAACATTCCTCACTATTATAAAGAGAAGAAATAGTAAAAGGCTCCTCTTTGGTGGGTATCCCCTCTTTGGCAGCTAATTTTAGTATCACATTACGAGTAATTCCTTCTAAAGCTCCTACCCAGATAGGAGGGGTAATAAGGGTTCCCTCTTTTACTATAAAGATATTATCTCCTGTGCATTCAGCTATATAGCCATCTTTATTTAACATTATTGCTTCCGAAGCTCCTTGAATGTTTGCTTCTATTTTAGCTAAAATGTTATTAAGATAATTTAAAGACTTAATACGGGGGTCTAAAGCGGCAGGAATATTCTTTCTTGTAGAAGAGATTATTACCTCCAGCCCCTTCTCGTAAAGTTCTTCCGAATACATCATTATGTGATGAGCAATAATAATCACCTGGGGATGTGGGCATTTACGAGGGTCCAAACCTAAATCACCTTCTCCCCGAGAGACAACCAGTCGAATATAAGCATCCTTTAGCTTATTTTTTCTTAAGGTCTCCAGCACTTTCTCTCTTAAATCTTCTCTGGATAAAGGAATTTCTAAAGAAATAGATTTGGCGGAGTTATATAGTCTTTTAAGATGTTCCTCTAATTTAAATACTTTTCCTCCATAAGCTCTTATTCCTTCGAACACTCCGTCTCCATAAAGAAATCCATGATTGAAAACCGATATCTTCGCCTCCTCTTTAGAGACATACTTCCCATCCACGTAAATCCACAAAGACATTTTTTTCCTTCTCCTTTTTCTTTTTATATTTATTATTCACTATTTTTTAGATTTCATTTGAGGAAAGAGGATAACATCACGAATAGAGGCAGAATCTGTGAGAAGCATTACCAGCCTATCTATTCCTATTCCTAAGCCTCCTGTAGGAGGCATACCGTATTCTAAGGCTTCTAAAAATTCCTCATCTAAATCTGGGGCACCTTCCTCTCCCGCAATCTCCATAAATCGCTCTCTTAAGTCAATAGGGTCATTCAACTCAGAGTAAGCGTTTCCTACCTCCCCTCCTCCTATAAATATTTCAAAGCGCTCTATCAATGAAGGTTGCTCTTTTTTTCTTTTAGCTAAAGGACAAGTTTCGTAAGGATAATCTATAACAAAAGTAGGGTTAATTAATTTTGGAACAACTTTTTTATCCAGGAGATGCTCCATTATCTGATCGTTTCTCAATCCTTCCGTTTTTACCCCTTCTTTTTGAGCTACCGCTTTAAGTTCTTTCTCGTTTTTATAATCAACTTCAATATTCCCTATTTTCTTTAAAGCTTCCTTGAAAGTTATCCTTTCCCAGGGAGGTGAAAGTTCTATCTCTTTTCCCTGATATTTAATCTTAGAATTTCCTTTGACTTCTTTTGATACAGTGTAGATAAGCTCTTCAGATAAATTCATCACCTCTTCATAAGTATCATAAGCAGAATAGGACTCCATCATAGTAAATTCAGGATTGTGAAACCTATCTATTCCTTCATTTCTAAAATCCTTACCTATCTCGTACACCTTCTCTATCCCACCTACTACTAATTTCTTAAGGTAAAGTTCGGTAGCGATACGGAGATAAAGGTCTTCATTTAAAGCTTGGTGATGTGTTTGAAAAGGCCGAGCTGTGGCTCCTCCGGCAATAGGCTGCAGTACAGGCGTTTCTACTTCCAAAAAGCCTTTTCTATCTAAAAAATCCCTTATAGATTTAATTATTCTTGCTCTTAAAACGAAGGTTTCCCTTACCAGGGGATTAAAGAAAAGGTCGAGGTAGCGTTTTCTATACCGTAGTTCTATATCCTGAAGCCCATGCCATTTTTCAGGAAGAGGGCGAAGGGATTTAGATAATAAAGTAAAATAGAGGACATTAATAGTTAACTCCCCTGTTCTCGTCTTAAATATTTTTCCTTTCACTCCAATAATATCTCCTACATCCAATTTTTGGAAGAGGGAATATCTTTCCTTTAAGTTTTCCTTGCGAGCATAGATCTGTATCTTACCCCCCCGGTTCACTATATCGGCGAAAATTACTTTTCCATGCTCCCGTTGAGCAGTAATTCTTCCTCCAAGAGAAACCTCTTCATTCGTTTTTTCACCTGCTTTTAGTTCCTTGTAATTTTTTACTATTTCTCCAAGGGGTTGAGGAGTAAATCTTTGAAAATAGGGATTTTCTCCTCTGTCTATCCATTCTTTAAGTTTCCCTTTTCTTTCCTTAAATAATTTATTTTCTGAGGGTTCCATCTTCACCTCTCTCTACTAAAAAGATAAAAGATACTTATTGTATTTTGCCTATTTTATACAAACCCTTTCCTTTGTCAATAATGCACTGTTGACTTCAATCCGCTGCCTGTTAATATTGCTACATTAATTTCTTCCTTTTTTACTTTGGATGATTTTGCTAAACCTCCAATGATTACTGCTGATGTTGGTTCAACATATATACCTTTACGCAGTAATACTTTTACTCCTTCTATAATTTCTTTCTCTGAAACGGTTACTATTTCTCCATCTGTTTCTCTTACTATTTTTAATATCTGTTCTCCTCGAACGGGATTTGCACAGGCAATTCCTTCTGCATAAGTATGTTTGCAGTTATATAATGGAGCAACTTCATTTTTTCCTTCTACAAAAGCTTTGTATATTGGTGAACAAGCTCCTGATTGTACGGCAATTAATCTGGGTATTTTATTGATTACTCCCATATTTTTCAATTCTCTTATGCCAATCGCAGTCCCTAGAATGATACTTCCGTACCCAACGGGCATAATGATTGAATCGGGAGTTTCCCAGTGTAATTGTTCGCAGACCTCATAAAATACAGTTTTTATTCCCTCAAGAAAATAAGGATTCCAGTTATGGGAAGCATAAAAACATTCTTTTAATCTTTTTTGAACAGCTATTGCGGTCTTCTCCCTTGAACCAGGAATTTTAGTAACTTTTGCGCCATAGGAACTTATTTGAACGAGTTTCTCCTTGGAAGAATCCTGGGGACAGAATATTCCACAGCTGATTCCTGCTTTTGCGCAGTACGCTGCGATTGCCGCACCAGCATTACCAGAAGAATCTTCTATCGCAGTTCTAACACCTAATTCTTTCATTTTACTCACCAATACACTTGCACCTCTATCCTTATAAGAACAGGTAGAACACAGATAGTCTAACTTCAGGAGGACCTTTTTGCCAGATATGTTCTCCTGTATCAAGGGAGTCATTCCTTCACCCAATGAAACAATATTGTTATCGTTCTCAACGGGAATCACTTCTCTATATCGCCAAATAGACCCTATTCTATCTTTCAAATTCTCAATGGGTAATCTTTTAATAGTTTTCTCCAGTTCAAAAGCACCACCACATTCACATTTGTAGCAGACATTCTTGCTTATCTGACTTTTTTTACGGCATTTTGAGCAGATATAATTAGCTCTCATAATTGTAACCTCTCTTGAATTTTTCAGTAAGCCCTGTTAGATGTTTACTATCTAACAGGGTAAAGTATGAATCTTAAAATTTTTTAGAATTTTTAGAAGGAGAAAAACAAGGAGAGGTATCGGGTGCTTCCCTCATTTCAATTTCTAATTAAATATTAGTGAATTTTTGTTGAATGTCAATTTTTAGGTAGATGAGTGAATGGGTAGATAAGTAGATGAGGAAAAGAGTAGATGCTAACACTCATTTACCCATTTTCCCATCATCCCATCCACTTGACTACAGTGACGGAAGGGAATGCTCGAAGTCTTCTTGACTTTTCGTTAATAGTATTTAAATTAATTAGTGGATTTGCCTGCAATATTAATGGGGTTAAATGAATGAAATCTTTAAATGGCATAAAAATTGTCTCTTTTGATGTGGATGGTACCTTAGTAAAAGAGGATTTTAATGACTTAATCTGGCAGAAAGANATTCCCTCTCTTTATGCGCNAAAGAGGGGGATAAGTTTTGAGGAGGCAGAAAAAATAATAATAGAAGATTATGAGAANGTAGGGGAAAGGGATTTTCGCTGGTATAGTATGGATTTTTGGATTAACTACTTTCATCTGGATGTTAGAGTAGATGAGATTATTTCTAAATATGAATCTCGGATAGAGGTTTATCCTGAGGTTCCTTCTGTATTGGAAGAATTAAAAGAGAAATACCCTTTAATTATTATAACTATGATGCCTTCTGAATTTCTAATCCCTAAATTAAAAAAAATAGGTAATTATTTTAAATCTACTTTTTCTACCATATCTGATTTTGGAGATTTAAAAACTCCTCAAGGTTATCTGAAAATATGTCAGAAGTTACGAATTTCTCCTGTTCAACTTCTTCATATCGGCGATCAATGGAAGGCTGATTATTTATCTCCTAAAAAAGTAAACATTAACGCTATCTTTTTGAATCGTAAAAATGAGAAGAGAATAAGAGGAGAATGGATAATTAAAAGCCTGGGCGAGCTTCAGAAGATATTGTAAGAGATTTTTGAAAAAGTCAGAGGCCTCTTGATGTACATAGGAAAGTATTAGCTCAGGGGTTTAACAGGTATCGAGGGACTTTCCCCGAGAAATTCTTGTAAAATTTTTTGGAAAGACTCCATTACCCTCCCAATTTCTTTATTACTCTTTTTATATTTTCTTCCATTTGTTGAACGCATTTTCGATAACTTTCTTCGGCTTCTCCTATAGGGTCAGGAAACTCTTCTTCTATCCCTTGAGCAAATTTTTTAAGTAAAAATACTTTACCTTTTGAGAGAGGAGAAAGCTCTAAGATTTTTCTTTTGTGTTTATTCTCCATTACCAATATTAAATCAGCTTCCTGGATGAGCTTCATATTTAACGGTATGCTGTGGTGTGAAGAAAGATTTATTCCTCTCTCTTCCATCAACTTTATAGCTAACCTGCTTGCTCCTGAGTCTCTTAAAGTAGATGTTCCTGCTGAACGGACTTTAACTTTTTCTCCCGACCACATTTTTCTAAAAATTCCTTCTGCCATAGGACTTCGGCAGGTATTGCCTGTGCAGACGAAGAGGATATTTCTCTCTTTCCTGCATACTTTCTCTATCTCTTCTCTGGTTATCCAGCCTTCTCTTATTAAATAAGGAGGAGAAGATGTAGTATCCACTATAGTGGATACTTCTCCTAATAGNGCACTTCCTCCATCTATGATTAAATCTATCTCTTCTCTTATGCTTTTGCTTATCTGTTCCATTTTTAAAGAATTANCTTTTCCAGAAGGATTGGCGCTGGTAGTAGCTAATAGAAATTTTCCTTCTCTTATTATTTGTTGAGGAATGGGATGAGAAGGAAATCTTATGCCAATTTTTCCCTCTTTACTCACTAAATCAGGAGAGCAGGATATATTTGCTTGAAAGATTAAGGTTAAAGGTCCGGGCCAGAATTCATTTATTAGTTTTTGAGCAGAAAAAGGAATAATTTTAGCGAAGCGAAGAAGTTCCTCTTTTTCTATAATAAATAACACAAAGGGCTTATTCTCAGGCCTTTTTTTTACTCTGTATAATCTGTTTATTGCTTCTTTATTTTCTGCATCTACACCCAGTCCGTAGACTGTATCTGTGGGAAAAGCTACTATTTTGCCTCTTTTAATACATTCTACCGCTTCTTTAATTTTGTCTTTTTCTGGATGAATAGGATTTATATTGATTATCTTCATCTTTAACCTCTATATTTTATATTACTTCTAAATTTAAGGAGGTCAAGAGAATCTCGGGACTTTTCCCCTTCGTCGCTGTATATCCGCTTTATAGCTCATAGGAAGCTCATAGCTCATAGCTCATAGTAAATTCAAAACAAAGTCTAAATTAGCTCATAAGGGTAAAGTTTATAACAGTTT
>JGI24025J20009_10001900_pt1 | contig 15429 bp, 12 predicted proteins | sample Cruoilmetagenom3_FD_20009 | JGI IMG/M metagenome (IMG submission 20009)
GACCTGCTGCAGAGCATCAGCATGGTGGGCGACGACCTGAAGCTCACCGGCGGGTACTGTGGTAAAGGCTACAAGGAGAGGGTGCCCAGCGGCACCGGTGGGCCGCACCTCAAGTTCCAGGCGCGACTAGGTTAGGGACGAAGAACCAACGACGAAGGACGAAACGCGTATTGTTTGTGCTCGTCATCCGTCCTCCGTCCTTCGTCGTTCGTCCGATCATCTGTAGGGAGTGTTCAAATACATGTCTATGCTAGTACAGATCATCAAGCAGTTGAGGTCCCACACTGCCGTGCACGACTGGCAGGTGGAGCTCAACCGCAAGCGAAGCCACCAGCTTTTCCTCGTCGGCGAGCGGGTGGAGAGCTTGCGCACCGTGGAGACGGTCCGTGCCCGGGTGCGCATCTACAACGATCACCCTTCTCCAGAGGGGGAGACGGCGCGGGGCGAGGCGACGTTCATTGTGCATCCGCAGGATGGTGAGGCTGCCATCGCCCGCAAGCTGGAGGAGGCGACTTTCGTGGCTGGGCTGGTCAGCAACCCACCTTTCGGCCTACCCGGCCCGGCGGAGTATCCGGTGGTGGAAGTGCTCGACACCCGCCTGAGGGATGAGCCGCAGGCAGTGCTCGACGAACTGCGCGGGCAGTTGATCGCCGCCGCGAGCGTGGAGCCACAGGTACGCCTCTCCAGCGCCGAGTTCTTCCTGGACGTCGGAGAGAACGAATTGCGCAACAGCCGCGGCATCCAGGCCGCGGCGCAGAGCAGCCAGGCGCTGTTCGATTTCGTCATCATCTCCAGCGACGGAGGGAAGGAATCGGAGGTGCACATCGCTCTACGGCGTCGCCGGGCGGCCGATTTCGACGTCCCCGCGCTGGTGGCCCGCAAGGCCGCCCAGGCGCGGGACGCGCTGCAAGCCTCCGTCCCTTCCAAACACACCGGCCCGGTGGTCATCAGCCGCGAGGCCCTGCTGGAGATGCTGGCTTTCTTCCGCGTCCAGACCGCGGCCCAGAGCAAGTTCCAGAAGTTCACCCAGTTGGAGGTGGGGGAGAACGTGTTCGGCTCGCGGGAGGTGAAGGGCAAGCCGCTCACCCTGCGCAGCGAAGCGCTGTTGTCCTTCGGGCTGCGCAGCGGGCCCTTCGATGGCGAGGGGCTGCCAGGGCAGGATATCTCCATCATTGAGGACAGTGTGCTGCAACGCTTCTGGGCCGAGCAGCGCTACGCCGAGTACCTGGGCATCGAGCCCACTGGTGCCTTCGGCAACCTGATCATCCCGCCGGGCGCCACCCCTCTGGCTGAGCTGCTGGCCGATGGCCCGCTGATTCACATCGTGGCTTTCTCGGACGTGACGCCCAACATGGTCACCGGCGACGTGGTGGCGGAGATTCGCCTCGGCTACGCGCTGGATGGCGACAGGGTGACGCCCATCAAGGGCGGGGCGCTCAGCACCAACCTCTACGACGCGTTCGCCAATGCCGCCTACTCGCGGGAAACGGTCTTCCTGGGCGAATACCAGGGGCCGGAGGCGATCCGCTTCGGGCAAATGGTGGTGGCAGGGGAGTAGTGGTGGAGTTGGCGATGTCGGCGGAGGAAGTGTGGGGGGATGAAACCACAATGGAAGACAGTTCTCTGTGCAGTGCTCATCGGCGTCCTGCTGACGGCGTGCGCACCAACTGAGCGCGCGCCCGCGCCCACGGCGGAGGCCTCGGTCGCCACCAGGCCGACGAGTAGCGCGCCCCCACGCCCTCCCGGTGAAGTGCGCAGGCCAGCCGTTGCTGGCAGCTTCTACACCGACGACCCGCAGACACTGGCAGCGCAGGTAGACGCGCTGTTGGCCGAAGCAGAGGCAGTAGAGGGCTGCCCTGCGCCCATGGCCCTCATCGTGCCCCACGCCGGATACGTCTTCTCGGGCCACGTGGCGGCCCAGGCATATAAGCAAATCGAAGGGGTGGACTACGAGGCCATTGTCGTTTTGGGTGTCAACCACCGCGACCCGGGCTTCCAGCAGGTATCGGTCTGGGCGGAGGGAGGTTTCGAGACGCCGCTGGGGACGGCGCGCGTGGATGAGGAACTGGCTGCCGCACTTCTCGCCGCCAACGAGCGTATCGTCTTCGACCGCGATGTGCACCGGCAGGAGCATTCGGTGGAGGTGCAGGTGCCGTTTCTACAGCGTATCTACGGCGAGGAGTTGCGCTTCGTGCCTGTGGTCATCGGCGATCCATCTCCAGAGAACTATCGTGCCCTGGCCGAGGCTCTGGCGAAGGAGCTTTCGGACAAGCGATCGCTCATCGTCGCCAGCGCCGACCTTTCCCACTACCCGGCCTACGACGATGCCGTGCGCTCCGATACGGCCATCCTGCAGGCCATCATCACCCTGGACCCGGAGCGGTTCACCGCCGCCCGCGACGAGATGATGGCCCAAAACATCCCCAACCTGGTCACCTGTTCCTGCGGTGAAGGGCCCATCATGACAGCGATGATGGCTGCCCGGACGCTGGGAGCCAACCGCGCCATGCTGCTGCGCTATGCTAATTCGGGCGATACTCCCTTCGCTGAACGAGACCAGGTGGTAGGCTACGGTGCGGTGATGTTCTGGAAGGGAGACGAGTCAGCAATGGGGGAGCCAACCAAGCCGGGGCTATGGCAAGAGCGGGGTGTATTTGTCACCCTGGAGAAGGAGGGCGAACTGCGCAGCTGCATCGGCGAACTGGCAGTAACCTTCATGGTTGCCCCTGTTTGTCATTTGCACCGGATGGCATTGCAGCCTATAATGCGTTGGGTAGGATTGTGGGGGCAGATTTCCTTATCTGCCCACCGTTCGCCTCGGTCCAGAGACCTTTGGCGAACGGCATTGGATGGCGGGCTAGAAACCCGCCCTACTGCGAACAGGTCTCGACGGGCATGATCCGTCCCTTTAGGCTGAGTGATCTCTTCCTGATATACCGCCTGCAGCGGCAGGGCGTGTGGCTTGACCCGCGCCACGCTCTGATCGGCTACGAGCCATCTGCGTGGGCTGCGCTGAGCGCGCCACTTCGTTGGTGGAGCGGTGGCTCAGCGACTTATGTCTCCAAGGTGGCTGGGGGAGGCATCATCCAGATGCGGCCGCGGCCAGGCCGTCCGGAGGTGGACATCGTTCTTCTGGCTCCGACCTTGGAGGGCAACGAGGAGATCGCGGCCCTCTGGCGTCGCCTGCTGTTTCACTGCGTCCAACAGGCGGGCGAGTGGCAGGTGCAGCGGCTGTTTGTCAGCGTCTTGGAGGACGCTGAGGAGACGCTCTCGCTGTTCCGCCAGGTGGGCTTCGTTCCCTACACGCGGGAGGAGGCGTACTGCCTGGAGCAGTCCACCGGAATCGCTGTCGCACCAAAATCACACCAGGTCCGCCCTCTGACCTCTGTGGACAGTTGGGCGTTGCAGAAGCTCCACGCAGCCGTCACGCCTCGCCGGGTGCAACAGGCGGAGGGGGGAGGGGCGAGCCGAGCGGGCGCCCCCCCACTGACATGGTGGGCTCCTGGACGCTGGGAGCGAATGGCGCTGGTGCAAGAGGGGAGATTGCCGGCCTGGTGCTGGTGGAGACCGGATGGTCTGGCCATTGCTTGAGGCTGTGGGGGGATTTTCATGAGGATACCGAAGTGTTGGCACTCTTGGAGCGGGGTCTAGCGGCTTTGGCGGCCTACCCGCGGCGGCCGGTGTATTGTCTGATACGGGAGTACCAGAGCGGGGTGCGTGCACCGTTAGCCGAGCATGGTTTCCACCCTGCCGCTACCTGGTCCTGCTTGGTCAAACACACAGTAGTGCGGGTCAGGGAGCCAGTGCGGCGCGTCTGGCCCGCGCTGGAAGCCCGGCCAGAGCCCTCGGTGCCTGGCGCGGTGCCCAGCGGCATGGAGTGATCGATGACCAGCGATCAGCACGCTTCCCTGGCATCTGATCACCAATCACTGATCACGGGAATCAAGGAACGACGTACACAATATGCAACAACGTATTACTGACGATCTGGATGCCCTGCTGGCCGTCTTGCCGCCGCATCTCGAACAGGCAGTGCGACAGGCCAATCGCAGCGACGAACTGCTGGAGGTGGTCCTCGACCTGGGCCGCCTCCCCGAAGCTCGCTTTGTCGCTCACGAGGTGACTCTGAGCGACCAGGAGGTTACCCGGGAGGAGTTGGATCACGTTGTCCAACGCATCGGAGAGTTCACCACCGACAATCGGGCAGGCATCGAGCGCACGCTCCACCGGATTTCCTGCATTCGCAGCCGGCGCGGGTACATCGTGGGGCTAACCTGCCGCGTGGGGCGGGCGGTGTACGGCGTCGTTGACATCGTTCAGGACATCGCAGAGTCGGGCAAAAACATCTTGTTGCTGGGGCGGCCCGGCGTGGGCAAGACGACTCTGCTGCGGGAGGCGGCCCGTATCCTGGGTGAGCGAGACCGGGTGGTGGTCGTGGATACGTCTAATGAGATCGGCGGCGATGGCGACATCCCCCACCCCGCTATCGGCAAAGCGCGGCGTATGCAGGTGCCCACCCCGGCGCTGCAGCACGAGGTGATGATCGAGGCAGTGGAAAACCACATGCCGGAGGTCATCATCATTGATGAGATCGGGCGGGAACTGGAGGCGGCGGCAGCCCGCACCATCGCCGAGCGGGGGGTGCAACTCATCGGCACCGCCCACGGCAACACGCTGGACAACCTGCTGATGAACCCCACCCTGGCTGACCTGGTAGGGGGTATCGAGAGCGTGACCCTGAGCGACGAGGAGGCGCGGCGGCGAGGGACGCAGAAGACGGTGCTGGAGCGCCGCGCACCTCCCACCTTTGACGTGGTGGTGGAGATCCAGGACCGCCAACGGCTGGCGGTGCATCACGACGTGTCGGCGGCCGTGGATGGGCTGCTGCGGGGCCGGCCGCTGAGCCCAGAGCTGCGCTACCGCGATGACAAGGGGAGTGTGCAGATTGAGGCTGCTCCTGCCGTCAGACTGCCACTGCCGGAGGCCAAACGCCGCGCGGCTGTGCCGCAGATGACGCCGGATCGAGCGTTGCGGATCTACCCCTACGGCATCGGCAGGAACAAGCTGCAGCAAGCGGCTCAGAACTTGCAGATACCGCTGGAAGTTGTAGACAAGGTCAAGGCGGCCAGCCTGGTTATGACGCTGAAGAACTACTATCGCCGGCGGCCGCGCCCCATCAGCCAGGCGGAAGATCGGGGAGTTCCGGTCTACGTGCTGCGTTCCAACACCGTGCGGCAGATGGAAGACTGTCTGGCCGACATCATGGGACTCACTGTTGAGCCTGAGGAGCCCTTTGCCGATGCCATGCGAGAGATGGAGGAGGCCATACGCCGCGTGCTGGCGGGTACGGAAGCGGTGGATCTTCAGCCGCGGCCATCCTTCATCCGGCGTCAGCAGCACGAGATGGCGCGACAGGCGAAGTTGGTTTCGCATAGCTATGGTCGCGAGCCGCGCCGGAGCGTGCGCATCTACCGAGATGAGAGATGAGCATGGGCTCCGTGGTGGATTTCCACACCCAACTTGCGCCCTACGAGACCATCCAGCCCTCGCTGATTGAATGGGCCTACTGTGTACATGGAGAAGATCCTGGGCGGCAACGCGGCACGTTTGCTAGGATTGCCCTGGCGGCGTGAGCCTGCGTTGTGAAGCTCTTGATCGCTAGGCTGGTCAGGAGCTTTTTCTTGCCAGGGCGGCGACGTGAGGTATAATTCGAGTGGATGGTAGCATGAAGTGAGGTTCGATGACTGAGAAGGCTAGGCTAGTGAACCGTTGGAAAGTTGTGCGAATCGGTGTCAACCTGCTGCTGGTGCTGGGGGTGCTAGCGGTATTGGCATCGGGAGCCGGCGCGCTGGAGCGCGGCCAGGTGGTGGTGCTCACGTTTGAGGGTGCGGTGACGCCCATCTTGAATGGTTATATCGAGCGAGGCATCCGAGCGGCGGAGGCACGCGACGCCGAGGTGCTCATCCTGCAGTTGGACACACCGGGCGGATCGGCTGACATCACCCAGGAGATCAGCCAGCGTATGATCCAGACGCGGGTGCCCATCGTTGTCTACGTGGCGCCAGCGCGGGCGCACGCTGGCTCGGCAGGGACCTTCATCACTCTGGCGGCTCACGTGGCAGCCATGNCTCCCGGCAGCAGCATCGGCGCGGCTGCACCCGTGACCGGTGAAGGGCAGGACTTGCCGGAGACGATGATGAAGAAAGCCACCAACATCATGGTAGCCGACATCAAGAACCTGGCCGAGCGGCGGGGGGAGAAAGCGGTGGAGTGGGCGGCCAAGGCGGTGGAGGAAGCGGCCGCCGCTACGGCACAGGAGGCCCTTGAACTGGGCGTCATTGACTTCATCGCCGATGATGTGGATGACCTATTGCGGCAGCTCGACGGCTTCGAGGTGCAGGTTGGCGGGGAGAAGCGCACGCTGAGCACGGCCGGCGCACCTGTCGAGCACCTCTTGCTGAATCCCTTCGAGCAGTTCATGAACACCATTCTCAATCCCAACATCGCCTTCATTCTTCTGACTCTGGGGCTCAACGCTCTGCTGTTCGAGCTTTCGAGCCCGGGCGGCTATGCAGCGGGTATCGTGGGAGTTGTCTGTCTGCTGTTGGCGCTCTACGCGCTGGGGGTGCTGCCTGTCAACTACAGCGGCCTGTTCTTCATCGGCCTGGCGTTTGTTCTCTTCATCATGGACATCAAAGCGCCGACCCATGGGGCGCTAACGCTGGGGGGCATCGTCTCCTTTATCTTCGGCACCTTGATACTCTTCAATAGTCCATATTTCCGGGTCTCCCTGCCACTGGTGATTGGTGTGGGCCTGGCCACAGGGGCCTTTTTCTTCTTCGCCATGGCCAAGGCCGTGGCCGCGCAGCGTATGCCTGCGGTCACGGGCGGTGAGGGACTGGTGGGGCAGATCGGCGAGGCGCGTACGGCGCTGGCTCCCGATGGGACCGTCTTCGTGCAGGGGGAGTGGTGGAACGCGACCGCTGAGGACGGGCACGTGGCTGCGGGCGAGCGAGTGGAGGTGATGGACCGCGACGGATTGCGCTTGCAGGTGAGAAAATGGCAGGGCGGGAACTGAATCGCTCTTGCTTCTGAGTGGGGACCACATGCTGAACTACCTCGGATACCTTTTCTACAGGCTGGGCGAGGCGATAGCGGTGCGTGTTCCGATGGAGCGCGCCTATCGCTTGGCGGAAAGGATCGCCTGGCTCTACTGGATCATCCATCGGCGCTCGCGGGCCACACTGCTGGCCAACCTGCGTCAAGTGCTCGGTCCCAATGCAGACGAAGCGGCGGTGCGGCGGACGGCGCGTGCAGGCTTCGATCATTTCGCCTACGGCGTGGTGGACTTCTTTCGCCTGCCCCGTCTGCTGGACGGAGAGTTGGATGAACTTATCGTTTCGGTCACTGGCGAGGAACATTTGCATGAGGCCCTGGCAGCCGGTCGCGGCGGCATTCTGATGATCGCCCACATGGGACCCTGGGAGGCTGGCGGTGCCTGGATTGCCAGTCGGGGGATCCCGCTTACCGGTGTAGCCCTAACTCATGAGGCGGCGCGTGTGGAGGAGTTCTTCTTGTCGCGGCGAGAACGGAGCGGTTATCGTACGGTTCCTTTGGGCCGCGCTGCGCGTGACTTGCTGCGGACTCTCCAACGCGGGGAGATGATCGTCCTGGCCGCCGACCGCAATTTCACCGAATTCGGCACCCAGGTGGAGTTCTTCGGCCGTCCGGCGCTGATGCCGGATGGTCACGTGCGTATCGCGCTGCGCACCGGAGCACCCATTCTTCCCGCGATCCTGGTGCGCACCACGGAGATGAAGGTGCAAGTGATCATCGAATCGCCCATCACCTTGCAGAAGGGCCAAGACGATGTGCTCAGTGGCATGCGGCGCTGTCTGGACGTGTTGGAGCATTACATAAGCCGCTGGCCCGAGCAATGGTTGGCCTTCAGCCGCATCTGGCCAGAGGAGTTAAACGGCAACTGAGCGAACTGTTGCTCGCCAGGCGAACGTAGGGGAAGCGTAGGGTAGGCGTCCAGCACGTTAGCAAGAGATGTGGTAGAATGTCATACAAGAGTAAATCTCTTCTTCTCCTCCTTTTTTCATAGAGCACCTAGGGCTTGGGCAACCCCGGGTGCTCGTCGATTCTGGGCAGTTGAGACGGGGGACACCCCCGGAACCCCCGGCCTCGCACNGCTCGGCGAGCACCCAGGGCTTGGGCAACCCCGGGTGCTCGTCGATTCTGGGCGGTTGAGACGGGGGACACCCCCGGAACCCCCGGCCTCGCACCGCTCGGCGGTCCCTCTAAGCCTTGCACACAGGCATCCCGAACCTCAGTGTGCGGTTTTCGTTGGATTCTCCTTCACAGTACACCTGTTCTGAATTGCCCCGCGCCGGTTTTTGCCTTATAATGGACAGCAGGCTATTGTTGCTGCTGTGATACGGAGTCAGGGCACTACTCGCCGATTTGGCGGCTGGTGAGATCGGACGGACGCTGGGGCTGCGGGTGCCATCGGCCAGTTGAGCCAGAGCGAACGGTTCCACTGGCTCGTTTCACCGCGTAGCACCACCATTCAGATCTCGCCTGTCCACTGTGGCTTATGTGCTAACCCACAAGCTGCGCTCGACAGTCTGTTTGAAAAGCTGATCCGCTGATCTCTTTGTCCAGTGGTGGTAGCCAAAATATATGATCCAACGATGGATGATTCAAGACCACGCTCTCGGTGCACTCGGTGCGGCGCAAAGGTGCCCGGCGGTACCAAAGGCTGCAGGGAGCTGTTTCAGGAGATCCTGGTACGGGAGTACGGCGATCCAGCCTACGGCGCCGTCCACCTGCTGACCGTTGATGCCTATGCACTGCAGCATTCGGAGGACCACGGTCCCAGGTCGAACGCTGTCCACTTGCTCCGACTGTGTATGCTCCTGGAACATGGTTTGGAAGCCTCGACAGGTACGAATCCACACTGGTTTCAAGCCCAGATTGAGTCCGACCGCGAGATGCCGCTTTTGGAACCTCCTCAGAACCGTGGCCAGACGACCGTTGCAGACATGCATGGGGCAGCTAATGCGGACGAATACGTTGAGCGTGCGTATCATTGGGCCCGTTCTGTGTGGGAGGCCTATCGCGCCCACCACGGGTGGGCTCGCCGGTGGCTACAAGAGAGATAACTGGTATCTGCCCTCCCCGCCGTCGCGGGGGGGAGGGGGCAGCGGTCGAGTGCTGCGCTTTGAAGTGAATGTGATCAGGTAGCCATGCCCACCAACCTCCCCCCAGAAGCTCTTGAGGCGGAAAGAGAATATCGCGCGGCCCAAACGGTTGCGGAGAAGATCGCCAGCCTTGAGGAATACCTGGCTCTCATCCCCAAGCACAAAGGCACGGACAAGCTAAGGGCTGATCTGCGGAGGCGGCTGTCCAAGCTAAAGGTTTCCTCCTCCCACGTCCGCAAGGGTGTCAGCAGGCGAGTGTCTGCCTTCCACATCCGCAAAGAAGGTGCTGGCCAGCTTGTAGTCATCGGTCCCACCAATGTGGGCAAATCGGCTCTGGTCGACATGCTGACCAATGCTACTCCCGAGGTGTCTGCGTCTCCTTTTACCACCTGGAAACCAACCCCAGGCATGATGCCGATAGAAAACATCCAGGTTCAGTTGATAGATACCCCACCACTGAACAGGGACTATNTGAATNCGGAGCTGCTGAGCCTGATCCGCAGGNCAGATCTCATCCTGCTCATGGTGGATCTCCAGGTGGATGCAGTTCAGCAGCTTGAAGACACCATCGATCTGCTGCAAGAGCACCGCATCATTCCCCTGCATCTGAAGGAGCGCTATGCCGGGCAGCGTCGTCTGACCTTCATACCGGTCCTGGTGTTGGTCAACAAGAACGATGACGAGAATACGGACGAAGATTATGAAATCTTTTGCGAACTGCTCGAAGGTGACTGGCCTCTGCTCCCTGTGTCTGCAACCACCGGCCGCAACCTCGAACGTTTGAAGCAGGTTGTGTTCGAGTTGCTGGGAATTATCCGGGTTTACTCCAAGGCTCCTGGGAAAGAGCCTGATCTCACCGCTCCGTTCGCTCTGAAGAAAGGGAGCACCGTAGCGGATCTTGCAGAAGGGGTTCACCGGGATTTCTTTGAGAAGCTGAAGACAGCCCGCGTCTGGGGAAGCGGTGTCTTTGATGGACAGATGGTACAACGCGACCATGTCCTTCATGATGGTGACGTGGTGGAGTTGCGCATTTAGCGCCTATCCGGAAACCGCTTTGCTTTCCTGGCTGGCACGAGGGTTCATCAAACGCAAACCGGGGCAGCCTCGCACGATCGAAGTACGGATCCCTCCTGAACGGCTTCCGCCCCTGGAGTGATCCCGTGGCAAAGAGCGATCCCCAGTAGTCTGGCTCAGAGGCTGGTTCTCTTCGTGCAACTCACTAGCGGACAGTTTCTGAACACGAATGCCCGGAATGGACAAATCCCGCAAATCACGCTGAGGTTTGTGGAAAGCATTCGTGAAATTCACATATTCGTGCTATTCGTGATGAATATCCATGGGAGCATGACCCCCGAAGTTCCTGGTCCGTATCCTGGCCGGCCAACAATCGGGGCAGGAGACCCGACGGTATGAGAGACAAGGTTCTTGGACAGCATCAGAGCCTGGTGTCTGAAATAGGACCAAGCTGAGAACAGAGATGAAGGCAACCAACCTATGGCAGAGAAACTCAAAGACCTCTTCTTCTCAAGTTCGTTCATTGACCAACTGGGGGATGCTATCCAGCGAGTCTACCCAGGTTTCGATAAGGGGAAGTTCGCTCGCTTGGTGTATGATAGCACCTGGGAGACCAAGAAGCTGAAGGAAAGAATGCGCCACGTTGCGCGCTGCTTGCATGAGACGCTGCCAGAGGAGTATCCAGAGACTTTGGAGATCCTGACGAAGGTCGCGCCATCTTTTCACGGCTTTGATGCCATGGTCTTTCCGGAGTATGTCGGGCGCTATGGGTTGGACCACTGGGATCTGTCCCTTCCTGCTCTGGCGTTCTTCACGAAGTTTGCCAGTTCGGAATTCGCCATCCGCCCGTTTCTGGCCCGAGATCCGGAACGAGCTTTGGCCTATATGCGTGTTTGGACAGAGGATGAGAATCATCACGTACGCCGTCTTGCCAGTGAAGGCTGTCGCCCGAGGCTTCCATAGGCCATGGCCCTGACTGCGTTCAAGAAAGATTCCCATCCCATCCTGCCGATTCTTGAAAAACTGAAGGATGATGAATCAGAATACGTCCGCAAGAGCGTCGCCAACAACCTGAATGGCATCTCCAGGGACCATCCGGACTTGGTGCTGGATATCTGTGGGCGCTGGTATGGTCACACCAAGAGCACGGATTGGGTCGTGAAACGCGCCTGCCGCACCATGCTGAAAGCAGGGAATCAACGTGCGCTGTCGCTCTTCGGTTTCGGTGACCCCACTCACATCAGCGTGGAGAACCTGACGCTTGACAAAGAGACGCTCTGTATCGGGGAAGACCTGCACTATGCATTTGAGTTGAGGATACACACCGAAGATGCCGGCAAAGTTCGCCTGGAACTTGGGGTCTACTACGTGAAAGCAAAGGGGAAACTGTCCCGGAAGGTGTTTCACATCAGGGAAGACAGCTTCGATCCGGGAAGCCATGTGATCTCCAGAAGGCACTCTTTCGAGAACCGATCAACCCGCAAGCACTATCCGGGGGAGCATCAACTGGCGATCATTGTCAACAGTGTGGAGAAGGCGAGGGCATCTTTTGAGTTGAAGGAGGACACTTCCGGCCACTGAGCCCCGGTCCGTCATGCCGCTGACGATCGTTCAGCAGGGGGAGAACCGATGGACCGTGGCAGGTTAAGCTGATGCCAGAAACAGCATGGCCTGGGGGAACATCCCTGGCCGTGCGCTTTTGCCAGGGCCTCCATTCTGCCAACTGCTAATGCCGTTTAGTCAGTTTCCGGGCACCACTTGAGTCGTTCCTCACCAGGGCTGGACTGGTCACGAGAATCCATGTGAGGACGAGGCTCAATGTCACCTTCACCAACTCCTCGACGAGTACGCACTCCTCGATCGATCTGAGGTTGTGGCTGGCTGTCAGCTTCCACAAGATCCTGGCGGAAACGCTCTCTGTCAAAGGTATGATCTTGGGAGCCCGATTCGAGTCGGGCAATAACTTCGCTCAGCCATTCCAAGTCAGTTGAAAGATGGCGTATCTGATGCTCAGTGAGCAGTCGAAAACCGCCGTGGTCATCGCCGTGAGTGAGTGCTGTCTGCAACAGGTTCTTGATAACCGAGTTTCGTTTGCGCAACAGAGACAATCTCTCTTCGGCAGGGAGCGCATCCAGAAATGCCAAACTGGTGGCGCTGCGGAACTCAGCCGGGCTGTAGTCAGCCAGGTTGTCGCGCAGAAGCTGTTGGAACGCTGCTTCTCCTTTCGGAGTGATGGCGTAAACCCGTCGCAGTGGGCGGTTTCCCTCCCGTTCTTCCGTGTAGGTGATCCAGCCATCGTCGGCCATCTTGCTGAGCAGGCGGTACGCTGTGGGTTTCTTCAGTTGCACGCTTGCTCGCATATGGCTGTCAATCAGCTCGTTGAGTTGGTAGCCAGACATCTCCTGGCCGCGCAACAGCCCCAGCAGGAGCAGTTTTCTTTCCATCTGCTGCCTCCTCGTCCTGTTATGTAGTCCGAAGTGATTAGTCCGCATGGACTATACCACCCTGCTGGATCCTTGTCAAATCGCTTCCATTACGTGCGCGGCACGTTTCTTGCGGCAAATGCGACCTACCTATCTCGGGTCGGCGGAGGAGTTGGGATAGTCGCTTTCTCCGGATTGACTTTGGGAAGCGATCTGCGTATACTGACACAGTGATCAAGGCCGCAACAGCAGTCGCCAGTTTCGAGTTCGACATGGAGCACAAGGCGTGTGCTTCTGCTGTCCCCTTCGGGCAGGACGACTGAAGTTGGGTATTTGCTCTGAACAGGAAGCCAGCAACACTGGAGAAGGAAGCTACCTAATACCTGATCAAAGTGGTTCTGACGTGGTACAGAGTGCCGGAGTCCACAACTTGTTGGGGGTGCGGCACGATGGGCCCGAACAAGTTCGGGAGTCCGGTGCGCCATGCAGGGATGGAATCGCTACTCTCATGCATCAAAACCAACGTGAGGGACTACTAGTGCGATCGGGGGAAGATGGCCACGCGGTCGGTCTCCTGGCCGGTGGTGAAGCAGCACCTCGTCTCTGGCCCTTATCCTCTCCCGGATTTCTCCACCATCCCAGCCAGCCACTCCAGAGCGCCCGGCGTATTGTGCCAAAGCGGCAAAGCGGCCATCACGTGAGCAGCAGCCTCATCCTCGCCGCCAAGGGTAACGTGGGCGTGCGTGAGGCGTGGAGGCCGCCTTCGACCCAGCAAGTAGTCTGGCACGTGGCGATTCCACTCCATGGCGTCTCTCAGGAGCGCACGGGTCTGGTCACTGTCACCGTGCTGGCGGAAGGCGAAGAGCACTTGCGGATACAGGCCGTCGGCCATGGCGTCGTCGTTGTACTCTTCAAAAAGGGTCACCAGATCCTCATCGCGTTCGGTCTCCAGGAGCCAGAGCATCAGCGGATAGCGCACGCCTTGGTTATCGCCAGGGTTGAGGCGCAGCATGTCCTGAGCTTGTTCGATGGCCGCGTCTCGTTCACCCGTTTCCCAGAGGGTGAAGGCCAGACCCAGCCGGGCACGCATGTAGGGGCGGGTCTCGATAATGCCCCAGAAATGCCCAACGTTTTCCTCGAAGACCTCCGGGCCTAGTACTCTCTGGCCAGCCTCCACGCCCTTCTGATAGAGAGCCAGCGCGTCTTGCGGTGTTCTGGCCGTTTCCTCGGCCAGCAGCACGTAGGCATCGGCACAGTCGGGCGATACCTCCAAAGCCTGTCGAGCCAGTTGCACCCGTCGCCGTCCGCTGGCCTCGAAAGCCTCATACATCAACTCCTGAGCCTCCTCCAACGGCGTCGTCGGCTCGAAAGAGGGCACGCCACCACTGGACATCATCTGTTGCATAAAGGCATTCGCCTCGTCAATGGACTCGAATTCCCGCTCGCTGAGCAGCCGGCCGATGTCGGCCATGGTCTTGTCCATGCTGCGACGATCAAAATCCGGTGGTGAGCTCCCCGTCGCTTCAGGCCGGCGTGTGGCTGGGCTGGTTCGAGCCCCGCTTCGTTTCCTGCGCTTCTTCTTCTTTTTCCTTGCCATAAGGATATCCTCCTGATGTTAGAACTTCGGGTCTGACACCGGCACGGCTATACTGGATCCCGTCGGGTCTCCTGACCCGACGGCTGGCTGGTCAGGAGACCATCCAGGAACGTAAACCTGCCCACCTCGGTGCCGCGCTCGGCAGCGTGTCACATGCATGCTAATACGCCCGGGAGAAGATGGCGATGTTGTCGGTCTCCTGGCCCGTGTAGAAGCAGCGACCGGGCCCTTCCTCTATATCCAGCGGGTAGCAGCTGATGGTGGCCTTGGTCTCTTCTTTGATGCGGTCCTCGTCCTCAGGGCTGCCGGCCCAGTGCACGCGCAGGAAACCGCCCTTCTCGACCAGCACTTCCTTGAACTCCTCGTAGTCGCGGATGCCCGTGTGCGTGTTGGCCCCGCGGAACTCGGTGGCTCGCTGCAGCAGCGCGGCCTGCACTTCGTCAAGCAGCGCTTTCACCACTTCAGCTACGCCGTCGGCGGGCACGCCGAAGGCTTTGCCTTGCTTGCCCGGCCGATCCCGCCGTGCCAGCACTACGGCGTTCTGGGCCACATCGCGCGGCCCGATCTCCACCCGCACCGGCACGCCGCGCATCTCCCAGTCGTTGAACTTGAAGCCGGGGCTGACTTCCTCTCGGTCGTCCAGCTTGACCCGCACACCAGCGTCAGCAAGCTGTGCTCGCACCCGCTCCGCCGCCTCCAGCACGACGGTGCGTTCCTTCTCTTTGCGCCAGATGGGCACGATCACCGCCTGGATGGGCGCCAGCACCGGCGGCAGGATCAGGCCCTGATCGTCGCCGTGGGTCATGATGATGCCGCCAACCATGCGCGTGCTCAATCCCCAGCTCGTCGTCCAGCAGTGTTGCAGTTCGTTGTTCCGATCCAGGTACTTGATGTCGAAGGCCTTGGCGAAGTTCTGGCCCAGGAAGTGGCTGGTGCCTGACTGCAGCGCCCAACCGTTGCCCATCATGGCCTCAATGGTGTAGCTGTCCACGGCGCCGGCGAACTTTTCCCGCTGGCTCTTCTTGCCCTGGATGACCGGGATGGCTGCATCGTTGATGGCGAAGTCGGCGTAGACCCCCAGCATGCGCAGCGTCTCCTCGACTGCCTCCTCCTCCGTGGCGTGGGCGGTGTGCCCCTCCTGCCACAGGAACTCGGTGGTGCGCAGGAAGAGGCGCGTGCGCTTTTCCCA
>JGI24025J20009_10001901_pt1 | contig 15429 bp, 11 predicted proteins | sample Cruoilmetagenom3_FD_20009 | JGI IMG/M metagenome (IMG submission 20009)
CTCGGTGAAAAACTCGGGCGTGACCAGCGTGCCGATGGATTTAGGCGAAGCCGGATCAAGGCTACGGGCAAAGTTGAATTCAGGCAACCACGCGTCCACCATCGCTTGCTCGGGCATGTCAATCACTTCCATGGTGTGGGTCAAGATGAAGCCATCCATACACACCATAACCGGAATCTCGGTTTCCTGTGCTATGCGGAAAGCTTGAATGGAGGTGTCCACCGCCTCCTGATTGTTTTCGCAATGGATCTGGATCCAGCCCGCATCGCGCACGGCCATTGAATCAGCGTGGTCATTCCAGATGGAAAGCGGGGCCGAAACCGCACGGTTGGCCACCGTCATAACGAGCGGAATACGCATACCCGCGGCGTTAAACAGCACTTCGGCCATAAGGAGCACCCCTTGCGAGGAGGAGGCCGTGTAGGCCCGCGCCCCGGCCGCCGCCGCACCCAGCACCACCGAGGCGGCCGAAAACTCGCTCTCGACACTCACAAATTCGGTGTGCAGGTCACCGTCAGCCACCAGCTTGGAGAGATTTTCAACAATATGGGTTTGCGGCGTGATCGGATAGGCCGATACCACGTCCGGCTTGCAGAGCGAAACCGCTCTGGCAACCGCTTGGGAACCCTCAAGAGCTTCACGCATTTTCGACCTCCTGCCATAGGGCTTTGGGTGTGTATTCAGCGGCCATATCAACCAGCGCCAGGTTATTTTCGAGCACAGCACCCGCGAATCGCCCCTTGAGCGCTTTTTTGAAATCGCCCAGCGGGAATATCGGCAGAAGGGTCAGGAACGAAGCAATCAGGGCCGCGTTCGGGATCGGACGGCCAATGGCTTCCATCGCCATTTGGTTGGCAGGCAGGCAAAACACCTTGCAGCCAAGCCGGCCAGCCAGTTCTTCGGCATCCTGCGTTGANTTAATGATCATTGCCCCACCGGATTTTAACCCGTCGGTGATCCCACCGCCAAGCAGCTTGTCATCCTGCACGATCAGGTAATCGGGGGTTTGCACCTGCGCGCGTAGGTCTATCGGCCTATCATCTATCCGCACAAATGCGGTAACCGGAGCCCCGCGCCGCTCAGCCCCGAAGGAGGGAAACGCCTGACACATGCGCCCGCTTTCAAAGGCGGCGGCAGCCAACAAATAGGCCGCCGCCACATTGCCCTGCCCGCCCCTGCCATGAATTCGAAATTCGATCATACCGATATCCTTCGCTATATTCTGGCGATATTTATATCTGACATTTTTTGCGATGGATTTAATCGAGATCAAGTCGAAGCGAGTTTTTCTGCAGTATAGAGTCTCTGATTTAGATAAATTGGAAGCGAGGTTACTTGATGTCAAAGACAGTTCTATGGTTTGCCGAGTTGGGCATTGAAGATGTCCCATCGGTGGGCGGCAAAAATGCGTCACTGGGTGAAATGTATCGCGAGCTGGTGCCCATGGGTGTGCCCTTGCCAAACGGTTTTGCGACCTCGGCGCAATCTTTCCGCGATGCACTGACGAATGCCGGTGCATGGGAGAAGCTGCATGCCGAGCTGGACGACCTTGATAAAACCGACATTAAAGCCCTCCGGAAAGCGGGCGCGGCTTGTCGCGAGATCGTTTATTCAGCCGGGCTAACCCCCGAAACTGTCGCCGAAGTCACCGCAGCCTATGCCAAGCTGCAAGAGGAATACGGCGAAGATATGAGCGTGGCGGTGCGCTCTTCAGCCACCGCCGAAGACCTACCCAATGCCAGCTTTGCCGGCCAGCATGATACCTACCTGAATGTATCCGGCACCGCCGCAGTTCTGGATGCGGTCGCGCGGTGCAACGCTTCGCTCTTTACCGACCGCGCAATCTCCTACCGGATCGACCAAGGGTTTGACCATTTCCAGATCGGCCTTTCGGCCTGTGTGATGAAAATGGTGCGCTCCGATATCGCCTCCGCAGGGGTTATATTTACAGTTGATACCGAAAGCGGCCACGAGGATATGGCATTTATCACCGGCGCTTACGGCTTGGGTGAAAACGTGGTGCAGGGCGCGGTGGATGTAGACGAGTTTACCGTCCACAAACCAACCTTTAAACAGGGCCACCGCTCGGTGCTTCGCAAAGTGCTCGGGAAAAAGCAGATCCGGATGATCTATTCCGAAGGCCACACCCGCGAGCCGGTAAGGAATGTGCCCACCGCCAAAGAAGAGCGGAAGCGGTTTTGTATCACTGACGAACAGGTGCTGGAACTCGCCGATTTTGCGATCAAGATCGAAGATCACTACTCGGCCTATCACGGCCACAAAACCCCGATGGATATCGAATGGTGCTTAGACGGGATCGACGGCAAGCTCTATATCGTTCAGGCCCGCCCTGAAACGGTGATCTCCCAAAAAGCCGAGAACATGCTTGAAGAGTATAATGTGACCGGCACCGGTGAGGTACTAGTCGCTGGCCGCTCGGTTGGGGCCAAAGTGGCCCAAGGCAAAATCCGAGTCATTCGCGATGCCGAACACCTGAGTGATTTCAAACCCGGCGAGGTGCTGGTGGCCGATACCACCACCCCTGACTGGGAACCTGTAATGAAAACAGCGGCGGCACTGGTCACCAATCGCGGCGGGCGCACCTGCCATGCAGCGATTGTGGCGCGTGAGCTCGGGATTCCGGCGGTTGTGGGAGCTGATGGCGCGACAGCGACGCTGAAAGATGGCACGGATGTTACCATCTCCTGCGCCGAGGGCGACGTTGGCCGCGTTTACGAGGGCTCGGTACCTTTTGAACTTATCAAAACCGACCTGACAGGTTTTACAAAACCGAAAACGCCGATCATGGTCAACCTCGGTAACCCGGACCTCGCCTTTAAAACCAGCTTCCTGCCGGTGGATGGCGTGGGGCTCGCACGGCTTGAATTCATCATCAATGAATATATCAAGGCGCACCCGATGGCGCTGCTCTATCCCGAAAAGGTCGAAAAACGAAAGCAGCGCAAGGCCATTGAAAAACTGATTGCGGATTACGAAAGCGGCGGTGCCTTCTTCATTGAAAAGCTCTCCGAGGGTGTGGGCACTATTGCCGCAGCTTTTTACCCTCGGCCCGTCATAGCCCGCTTGTCGGATTTCAAATCGAATGAATATGCCAACATGCTTGGCGGCTCCGGCTTTGAACCTGAAGAGGAAAACCCGATGATCGGCTTCAGAGGCGCGGCCCGCTATACCGACCCGAGCTTTGCCGAAGCCTTTGCGCTGGAATGCGCCGCAATGGCACGGGTCAGGAACGAGATGGGCCTGACCAACCTCAAGCTGATGGTGCCCTTCTGCCGGACTTTGAAAGAGGCCGACAAAGTGCTTGAAACCATGGCCGCTCATGGTCTGAAATCCGGCGAAAACGGCTTGGAGATTTACGTGATGTGCGAGATCCCCAACAACGTGATCCTGATAGACGAATTTTCCAAACGTTTTGATGGATTCTCGATTGGCTCGAATGACCTGACCCAGCTCACGCTCGGGGTGGATCGGGACTCCGAGATGGTCGCTCATGATTTTGACGAGCGCGACCCGGGCATGCTGGCAATGCTGAAGATGGCGGTTGAGGGCTGTCAGCGTAACGGCAAACACAGCGGTATTTGCGGGCAGGCCCCGTCGGATTTTCCGGAAATGGCTGAATATCTGGTCGGACTCGGAATTGATTCCATCAGCCTCACACCGGATACGGTGATGAAAACCATGCAAAAGCTGGCCGAGATCGAGGCTAAAAGCTAGGCTTTGGGGTGGCGGATGTGGCCAATCTCATCCGCCATCTCGAATAAAACTAAGCCGGTTTTCTCCACCATACATGATGGTGTGACGGGTGTTCTGACCATGGTTTCGGTTGTCTACAAATAAGACCCGATAAACTTGAATGTACACTTTGATTTCTGTATAGTTAGGCAGGTCAAAAACAACACAAGATAAACCGAGGGTAAGGCTGGCAGTCTAGCCTACGGANTATCTTGAAAACCTAATAAATGCACATAAATAAAGTGCTAGGGGAGGCAGCGCAGATTTCGACAACCTTAATTCTGGAGAAAAATTATGACTGACCAAAAAAACAAAATAGAAATCAAGACAGCCGAAAATGAAACAGCGCTCGATAAGTATGAATGGGCATCACTCGCCAATATCCGTGGTCGGTTTGATCACCTCGTAGACGAATTATACGAAAGCTGGCCCTTCAAAGGAGCCAGACGTGGGGATGGGCCCTCTCTCGACAGGGTTTTCGATTGGGGGTTTAATTCACCCGCGATAGACTTTGTCGACCATAAAAAGTTTCTTGAACTCAAGGCCGAGTTGCCTGGCTTGGATAAGGATGACATCAATGTCGAGGTCACCGACCATATGTTGACGATCAGCGGCGAAAAGCGCGAAGAGCGTGAGGAAGGCGAGGAAGGCGGTAACTATTATTTGGCTGAAAGGCGCTACGGCTCCTTCAAGCGCTCTGTCTCGCTACCAAAAGGTGTGGACACCGAGAAAGTAGACGCAACCTTTAAAAAAGGTGTTTTGGCGGTCACTCTGCAAAAAACCGCAGAAGCCATGAAGAGGCCTAAAAAGATCGAAGTGAAAGCCTAATTGTCCGGGTGGCGGATGTGATCAATCGCTTCCGCCACGTCATCCACAAATTCGTCCAAGTGCATCTGATGCGCAAAGCCATGCACACTCGCGTGATGCGTGGCTTCTTCATGATCGGGCGTCAGCACCAAGGCCGCTGCCCCCGTGCCTAGCAGGCACACGCCAGCCGAAATGGTAAACGCCAGCGGGAAGTTCCCCATATCCCCCAAGGTGCCCCCCAGAATGGGCATAATAATCCCGCCCGCCCCGTAGGCCAGAAAGACCACCGGATAATTCTGCCCAACGCGGTTTGAACCAAAAATGTCAGCGGTCAGCGTCGGGAACAGCGCAAAGTTGCCACCAAAGTTAAACCCGATCAGCGCCGCGCCAATATAGAGCAGCCAGACATCTCCGGCCATATAGGTAAAGCCAAACAAGAACACCGCTTGCGAGGCCGTCATGATAATGACCGAGCGCTTGCGCCCGAGCTTGTCACTCAGCGTGCCCCACACAATCCGCCCGAGCCCGTTGGCGATGCTGAAAAACACCGCCATCGCGGTACCCGCAATTGCGCTGGCTTCAACAAGGGAATAGCCCGAGGCTTGCAACGCCTCCATCGGGTAAAGCTTCATCAGACCGATAGACATCAGCCCTGCCCCCGCGCTCGCGGTAAAGATAATAAAGATCAGGTAGAATTGCGGGGTGCGTAGCATCTCGATCACCGAGAAATCCTCGCCGCCGGCGCCAGCTGCAGCCGGTGGCGGCACATATCCTTCGGGCAGCCAGCCGACTGGCGGCTTTTTCATCCAGAGGCTGCCAAGCAAAATAATCGCGGCAAAGGCCACGCCGTATAGCGAAAATGTGTTGGCCAAGCCGATGTTTTCAATCAAGTGCCCCCAACCGCCCGCCAGCTTTATCCAGCCCATGGCGCCAAAGCCAAAACCGGCCACGGCCAAACCGGTGATCATGCCCTTTTTATCGGGAAACCACTGCATCCCGACGGCGATCGGCACCACATAGGCCAGCCCGATCCCTCCGCCGCCAATTAAGCCAACGCCAATGGCCACAGCCCAAAAGCTCTCGCCCCCTAGCAATCCGGCCAGCAAATACCCGGCGCCCAGCGTCAACCCGCCTGCCATCGCCATTTTTTGCGGCCCATACTTCGCCATTGCCCGCCCGGCAAAAACCATAACGATGGCAAAACTTGCCAAGCCCAGCGAAAATACCATTTGTGTATCGAGCTTGGACCACCCCACCGCTTTCAGCGCGGGTGTAAACACAGACCACGCATAGATAGCGCCCAGATTAAGCTGAATGAGGATTGCGCCCAGAATAACAAAGCTCCGGTTGATTGGCTTGGAGGTAGACATTCCGCTATCTTTCTTTGAAAATCCCGGTTCAATAGGTGCAGGTTAACCTTGCACGAATGTTGCGAACTAAAAAACAGATAATTTCAGTTTTTCGAGGCGGCCTCCGGGCAGCCTTCTTCAAGAATCAGGAATATGGCGCTTTCAACGCCTTTGTAGACAGCCGCGGTGTTACGGCCTGCGCCATAGCTAAACGGCGCAGACAGGTTTAAACGGCCTGACCTCCGGTATCAAAATAGTGCAGTTTTGACTCCGTGAAAGATAGCCCGATTGTCTCGCCCGGTTTGAAGCTGGCGTCCCCACTGGTGCGCACTGTGATCTGGCCGAGGCTTGCGCAGTCAATTACCAGAAAAGTGTCTGCGCCGAGGTATTCAACAATTTCGATGGTCCCGTCGATATGCCCCGCACCGGCGGCCACTGGCGTGATCGCTTCAGGGCGGATACCGACATGGCTGGGTGAGGCATTTACCTCGGCAGGCAGGGCTTTTCCACCTTCGATGCTAATCTCCCCGCCTTTGTCCTGAACCGGCAGGATATTCATTTTCGGGCTACCGATAAACTGGGCCACAAACAAGTTGGCGGGCGCGTCATACAGCTCTTTTGGGGTGCCGACCTGTTCGATCCTGCCTGCTTGCAGCACCACAATCCGGTCTGCCAGCGTCATCGCTTCAACCTGATCGTGGGTCACATAGATCATGGTCGAATTCAGGGTCTGGCTGAGCTTGGCGATCTCGTAACGCATTTCAACGCGCAAGGCCGCGTCTAGGTTTGACAAGGGTTCGTCAAACAAAAAAGCGGTCGGGTCCCGCACAATCGCGCGGCCAATGGCAACGCGCTGGCGTTGGCCGCCTGAAAGGTCCTTCGGGCGGCGATCAAGGTATTCTTCCAGCCGCAATGCATGCGCGGCATCGTTGACCATACGCTCGATCTCATCTTTTGGCCGCCCTGCGGTTTTTAGGCCAAAGCCCATGTTATCGCGCACATTCATGTGCGGATACAGCGCATAGGATTGGAACACCATAGCCAGCCCGCGCTTGGCTGGTGGCTCGGCTGTAATATCTGCTCCGTCCAAAAACACCTTCCCGCGGCTGGTTTCCTCCAGCCCGGCAATCATCCGCAGCAGCGTTGACTTTCCGCACCCCGACGGGCCGACAAATATGATAAATTCACCTTCTTCGATGGCAAGATCAATACCCTTGATAACCTGCACATCGCCGAACCATTTCTCTACTTCTTTGAGCTCGATGGCACCCATAATTATAACCTCCCTTTGGCCGAGGGCGAAGCCCATGCCAACCAGATAGCCGCGGTCCAGGTAAAGTGGTCTCCGCCCGCAGAGCGCCCGTCAATCGGGTCAAAATATTCAAAGAATCCGTCTTCAACGATCAGGCGGCGCGTATCTTGCCTTACCCGTTCCGCCAGCTCTGTATGGCCGGTTTCTTCCAGCCCGAGCCCAATGAGCGTGTTGACCACCCCCCAAACCGGACCGCGCCAATAGCGCAACGGGTTAAAATGAGGGTGCTCCGGGTCACAACTGGGCACACCGTATTCAACTTTGCCCAATACCCGTTCCAACTGGGCAACCATACGCTCGTCATTTACACCGGCGTACCAGCACAAAAACGAAGCGGATGAGAGCGTGTTTGTCAGCTTCCCTGTCCGAACATCACGGGAATCGTAATGCCCGTGTTCTTCGTTCCACAACCCTTTTACACCGGATTCGAGCGTTTTGATCCAGCCGCGAATTTCGTCGGTTTCGTGGTCCAACTCCTCCGCTATGGCTTTCAGATCACGACATGCGCGCAGGAAAATGCAGGTCGTGCCAATATCTGCCACCCGGAACGGGCCATGCTTGCGGATGGTTGCTTCGTCCCAACCGCAATCACGGCCAAACTGCACAATCGCCAGATAACGGTCATAATCCTCTTTTTTCGGGCGCATCTCGGGGTTAACATGCTTGGTATCAACGCGCACGTACGGTTCCACTTCGGACGTGTCCACGTTTTGCATCGCCTCATCCCAGTCGGGCGCATTATCGCGGCCGGATTCCCACGGGTGCGTGACCACAACGGCTCCATCTTCCAAACGGTTTTTGATAAACCAGCGGTGCCAGGCGACTAGGCGCGAATACATAAGTTCAAGGCGCACTCGGCCGTAATATTTATCTGCTTCGTAAATCGCACGAATAAAGGTTGTCGCGACAGGTGGCTGCGTAATCCCTGAAGTGTATGGCGTTTTGGGAACGCCCCAGACATCCGGCCCCGGGAAATAGCCAAACGCTTTCCGGTGGAAGATGATATGGGGCACCATTCCGTTATCCCACTGGCCCACAAAAAGGGTTTCCATTTCGAACCATGCGCGGTGCACATCATAGGTCGAGAACCCCCATGCCGCGAAGCCGCTATCCCAATTCCACTGATAGGGATAGAGCCCCGAGGTCGGCACGGTATACCCCCCTCGGTCATTGCTTCGCAGTATTTCCCGCGCTTGTTCATCAAGCTTTTCAGTTGTCATAAAGTGTTACCCTTTTACCGAGCCTGCGGTCAGGCCTTTTGTCATGAATTTTTCTAGTCCGAGGAAAATCACCATAATCGGAACCGTTGCGATTACGGATCCGGCCATCAAGTGTTGCCTCGGGATTTCGGAGGAGTTGAGCATTGAAACGCCGCGTGTGAGCGTAAAGATTTTGGGATCGTCCAGCAGCATGAAGGCAAGCAGGAACTCGTTCCACGCGATCATAAACACGTAAAGCGAAACAGAGGCCAGTGCCGGAAGGCTGAGCGGCAGTGTGATTTGCCATATAACCTTTAGCCGCGAGAGCCCGTCCATCAACCCGGCTTCTTCGATCTCGGCGGGCAGATCGCGAAAGTAGCCTTGCAACATATAGAGCGATACAGGGATCGTTGTGACCGGATAGACCAGAAGAATCCCGAGCAAGGAATTCCGCAGCTCGACCATCGAAAACACGATGTAGATCGGTAGCGCCAACACGATCATCGGCACCATGTAGATCAGCAAGATCGAGCGCGACATCACCGCCTGCCCCCGAAACCTTAGCCGCGCCACCGCATACGCCCCCGGGACGCTAAACAGCAAGGTCAGGAAAACCGTCATCACCGAAACAAAAGCCGAGACCATCAGATAGCGACCAAAGTTGAAATCGCGGAACAGCTCGATATAGGAGCGAAACAAATCCCACCCTTTGCTCAGGTCCAGTGAATAATCCAGCGGATTGGCCAGCAAGGATTGTTGGCTTTTCAAGCTGGTCATCACCATAATAAAAAACGGGATCGCCACAATCGCGGTGAAGAAAACATAGCCAAAGCCAACCAAAACTCCGATGATCGCCGCCTCGAACTCGTGTCGGGTCAGCTTGCCTGCCGGAACATCCCGCAAGATTTTTCCGACCGGGAANCCGATCNCCGTCGCAAAGATTAATAAGGCAATGCCCTGCGCAGCCGAGCTTTCCGATAACGGCGCGCCAAAGGGTTCCCCCACGCGCAGCCCAACCAAAAGAATCGCAAAAACCAGTGAAGCGCCGACATCGCGCCATAGCTCGGGCAGCTTGCCTGCCGTTGCGATCACGAAACAGCTGGCGGCTATTCCGGCGAGTGCCGAGGCAAGCAAACCCGGGGTTACCGCTGCGCCGGTTAAAAAAGCGAGTCCGATGGACATAACCACCGAGACCGTCACGCCCCAGATGAGACCGACAATTGCGGCCGTAACGTATCCAAACCGAAGGAACCTCATAACCCCTCCTCACGAGACATAAACTTGAAGAAAAACATTGAAAACAGAATGAGGCAGAGGAAGATCACCACCGCCACGGCCGCCCCGGCTCCGATATTCGAGACCGCAAAAGCTTCCTCGTAAACGCTGACCGTTAATGTACGGGTGCCCGCATTTCCGCCGGTTAACAGGAAGATGTCGTCAAATTTGTTGAACGTCCAGATAAAGCGGAGCAGGAATAATACACTGAGAATGCCCAAAAGCTGCGGCATGGACAGGTACCAGAATTGCTGGAAAGGCGAGGCCCCGTCCATATCGGCAGCCTCATACATATCAGAGCTGATGCTCTGCATCCGCGCCAGAATAAACAGGAAGGACAGCGGAAAGTAACGCCAGATCTCGAACACCGTCACCATGATGAGCGCCTGCGGTCTGGCCCCGAAAAAGTTGATTGGCCCCGAGGTCGTGCCCATCTGCAACAAGAGCGCATTGGCCGAGCCGGAGAACGGGTCAAACAGGGTCACCCATGTAAAGGCAACCGCGATCACCGGCGCTACATAGGGAAACAGAAAGAGCCCGCGCAATACCCCTTGCCCGTAAAAGCTCTTGTTCAGAAGCAGGGCTGCAAACAGCCCGACAACGAGCGCCCCGATGGTGCCGAAAACCGAATAGAACAGCGTAACACCGATCACGTTCCAGAACTCGCGTCCATCAAAAAGCTTGATGAAATTGTCAAACGTGAAATCGCTGTTAAACAGCTTGGCATCAGCCTTGCTGCTCATATTTGGTTCGGAGTCGCGGACCTTGGTTTCATTGTCGATAAAAACCTGATCAATGCGAACAGGCATCCGCATTTTTTCATTATATCCCGCTTCCCAGTCGCCCAGATCACAAAACAACCGGCTGCCATCCAGTGTGCAGCGTTCATCAAGTTCCAGAATCGTGAGGCCTTCGGGCATGACATCTGTCATCGTTACATCTGTAACCGGTTCGGCGCGGGATGAATTGGTTAGGCGGTATTCAAGCTGGGCTTCGCCCGGGGTTTCATCATCTCCCCTGATCCGTTCATAAACGCTGGCTTCGGGCAAGCGCAAATCCGCCAGTTTAATGGGCTTGAAGCTGATCCAGAATATGGCCAGCAAAGGTAGTATCACCACCAATGATACGATCGTGAGCGTCGGGGCAAGCAATGACCATGCTAGCTTCGCCTCGCGCTTCTGTAGCGGTCCACTGCCTTTGGGCGGGAGCGAATGTTCCATATCTCTACCGGTTGTGACCAAGGTTAATGCCGGAGCGAGAGCGCCCCGCTCCGGCGTTTTGAATTACTCGACTTTGGCGAGTTCTTCATTCATCAGCGCCACGGTGGCAGCCGCATCGCGGGCACCGTCCATGTATTCACGAACCAAGCGGTTGATGATCTGGCTGTTGATGATTTTCGACGCCAGCGAAAGCTGACCTTCGGCGACACCCCAGCGCTGGGCTGTGCCCAGACCAGCCACGATCTCGTCAATCATTTCCTGCGCGTAAAGCTCGGAAAGGGGTGCCTTACGGTCAACCCCAACCGGCAGTTCGGCCCAAGCTTGCTGGAAGCGGTTCGGGTTGTCTGCATCGCCGCGGCGCACAGGGAACTTGCCTTCAGGCGCGATTGAAAGCGTGGCGGTATAGCCCTCATCCATTGAATAGGACACAAACTGCTGTGCGGCTTCGATGTCAGCATCCGAGGTGATGCCGAAGTAACGCACGTCACCCCATGCAGCTCCACCCGGGTTGGATGGACCGGAGAAGTTGGTCACAATACCGGTTGCGGCAGCAAGGTCACGGGTGGTCGGGTCATCGTTGATTGTGGGTGGAGCGGAATCCCGCAGGCCAGCCAGCTCGTCAAGAATGAACGGAGACCAGATGATCATGGCCGCTTTGCCCGCGAAGTAAAGCTCGCGGGATTGCTTCCAATAAAGCTCTCCCGGAGGTGAGGCTTCGGAAATGGCTTTGTAGAATTCCAGAACCTCGGTTGTGGCCGCTTCATCCAGTGGCGCAAAACCGTTTTCATCTACAGGAGACACGCCGTTGGCAAGGAAGACATGCTCAAGCACCTGAGACATGAAGTTTTCGTCAACCTTGGTTGCCGAAACAAAGCCGAACATTTCAGGTGGGTTGTGCAGCGCTTCGAGCGCGGCAACCACATCGGCATAGCTGTCGGGGGCTTCTAGCCCGGCCGCATCAAACAGGTCTTTGCGGTAAACAACCATCTGGGTCCAGCCATCAACCGGAACCGAAGCATAACCGCCATCTACGGCTGCCATATTCAGCGCTCCCGCAGAGAAAGTGCCAGCCCCGAGGCTTTCAACGACTTCGCTGGCAGCGTCCGAATCCAGAATACCGGCTTCAGCCCAAGGAAGTGCATATTGCAGCGGATGATAGATCACGTCCGGCAGGTCGCCAGCCGCAAAAGCAGCGGTTGCGCGTGTGCCAAGGTCACTCTCTGTTACGGGAATAACGTCAACTGTTATCCCGGTCTGTGCTTCAAAAGCAGCTGCCATATCTTGCTGTTTAGCAAGGCGCTCTGGCTGCTCTTCCGTTGTCCAGAAACTGATAGTTTCCGCACCAACACCCATCGCTGAAAGCGCCAGTGTTAGCGATGTGCCCAGCAATAGCTGGCCCACACGCCGTGGTTTGTGAAAAGTCATTTTATCCTCCCATGACTTAGTTCTGTGTGTTCCGCAACGATAGCGGAGATTTCTTCCGGTGATTTTGTCAAAGGCCCGTCAGACTGCCGTTCAAGCAATCTAGCCTCCTCCAATTCGCGGAAATATTCGGCATCCGAACCTTGGATAACCTGAATGAAAATATCTGCTAACCGCGCGCCGGCCACGCGCGAATCAACAGAAAATGTGGTGAGTGGCGGATGGGCATACCCCCCTTCGGGAATGCCGTCATAGCCGATCACCGAAATATCACGCCCAACAAAAAGCCCGAAGGACTCCGCCGCGCGATAAACCCCGAGGGCGGCCCTATCCAGCGCGCAAACAATAGCAGTGGGCGGGTTGCTTTGGCTCAATAACGCCATCCCGGCACGAAACCCGCTGTCAATCGACATCGCATCTTCGACAATGAGCGCGGGATCAACCCGAAGATCATTGGCCTCCATACCTTCCAAATACCCGCTGCGGCGAAGCTTTTCGAAATTGCTGTCAAGCGCGCCCCCAACAAAGCCGATGCGGCGGTGGCCAAAGCCTGCCAGTCTGGAAACCGCATTTTTCATCGCGCGTTCACCTGCGATGTCATACCAGGCACAGCCGGAGATATTTTCAACCCGCCCGTAAAGCACAAACGGGACCTCTTTTTCTTTTAGTAACTCAACCCGCTTGTCGTGAATTTTGGTACGCGGCAGAATAAACCCGTCAACTTTTTTTTCGGCAATCAGGCGCGCGTGTACGTCCAAGGCATGTTCGTCCGATCGTGCGGTCGCCACAGCAAGCGTCCACTCATCTTCCCCCAGCCGGCGCGATATTCCGTCGAGGAAGTCCGACAAGAAGGGCTTGTGAACATTTTCACCAGCTACATTCAAAACCAACCCGACCGACTTTACCAAACCCGTTTTCAGCGCGCGCGCATGTGAAGAAGGCGTATAGCCAAGATCTGCCGCGCCTTTTGCCACCCTTTCTTGGGTCGACTTCGCGATATCCGGATAATTTGACAACGCCCGCGACACAGTCCCCTTCGACAAACCCAAATGGTCTGCAAGGTCCTGAATCGTGATCTTCCCACGACTTATTTGACGGGAATCACCATCGTGACGTCCACCTGATTCGATCATTCTTCCTCCCATTCACGCCATCACCATAACTCCGAAACCGGTTTCGTCAAGTTCTTTCGAAACCGGTTTCGGAGCTTATGCCATTCTTCGCTGGAACTCATTCAGATAATTATCGCGCAGAACCGAATGGCATAATATCGACGCGCCGAATGATCGTTGGCGGAAGAATATGGAGCCAATACAGCATGGGGTTACCTTGACCCTGAAGATCAGTTTAAACCCGGAAAAGTATCCCTCATCTCTGAATCCTTGTTTCGCAGCCTTGCCGAAGGGCGCGGGTAACCCTGCGGCACCAGGAAAACTACTGAACCACGCTCCAGTTCTGGATATAATAGAGACTGCCTGCGCCGGGTTGCTAAAAATACTCAGGTGAATAGGCATCTCGGTTAGTAGTTAGAATAACCTTCCGAACCGTGGTCGTGTGTGTCCGCTATGCGGACTTAGCGGCCGTTCGATTGACATGTAAAAATGGCTGTTTCAGCCTGTACTGCGCTATGATGTTGAGGGAATAGACCATAAGCATTCCATTCGACAAGAAGGAGCTATTCGATACAATTAAAAAAATGCTTCCTAAGGTTGCAAATCTCAATAAAACCAATAAGTCCATTATCATGTTTCTTTTTAGATTTTTAAAAACTGGAATGGTAGCCGTTTTATCACTGTTGTATTCAGCGGCGGCTATGGCGGAGTCTTGTGAGCAAGACATTCTATCCCACCCAGAGTTTTGGAAATCTGTGACGCTTGAACAAGTCACTACCTGTATCGAAGAAGGTATCAATCTCGATCGACGGTATGGTTTCGAATTTACACCGCTTATTCCAGCAATAGCTTTCAGTGCTAACCCAGAAGTGACTCGTGCACTTATTGATGCTGGCGCTGACATAAATAGAAAGAATATACGAGGGCGAACACCCCTACACGTTGCAGCTATTACACGATATTCAGAGAATCTGCGTTTGTTGATCGCGGCAGGACCGGACTTTGAGGCCGTTGATGGCAATGGCAACTCGGCAATTCATTTCGGTGCAAACCACGCGACAAACCGCCAAAATATTGAACTTCTTTTGGAAGCAGGCTTCGTCGTTAATCAGCCAAATGAACACGGTAGAACTCCAATTTTTCAGGCCGCCTACAATACGAGTAATCCTGATGTTATGCGAACGCTGATCGAGGCTGGTGCAGATGTGAATTACACGCTTCCGCGTGGGTTAACAGCTCTTCATTTGGCGACTGATGTCATCGGCGGTCTCGAAAATATGAACTTATTGTTGGATGCTGGAGCTGATCCAAATAAATACGCGGCTTCGATCAGCCCACTTTTTTTTGCAACAATTCCATCCACAGACAATGAAGACTTTGCCAAGGTCAACGTTTTAGTTGATGCTGGTGCTGATTTACACCGCCCAATTGGGCTTGGTAATTACATCTTACATGCATTGATAGAAAACGGGATATGGAGCCGCGACCAAATTTGCCGCGATGTCTCGCCCATAATTGCGAATATGATTGAGCGAGGCGCGGACCCTAATCAGCAGAATAGAGCTGGGGAAAGCGCATTTGACACACTGGACATCGCAATGTCGTACAATAAGTGTGCGAACGAGAGCGAGATTTATCAGAAAATTCTCGGAGTTTTGTCAGGCGAATAGATAATAGACGCATTTTTTTAAGTATGCTACCTGTTGTCGCAGGATGCGTCCTTAGATTTGATTGTGTAGCAACTTCAATGTCGCGAAGGGCTCCAAGCGGCCGTTGATAAATCTTTACAATTATATCAGCCATTTGGAGTCTTGAGTTACAATTCTGAGCGGTAATTTTACATCTAGGTCTCTACTTTAATATAGTATGCCCGCTCGTCATTTTCCTGAACAGACACATCCTGTAAATTGTAGCCTTGCTCACTACAAAAATGCGGTACGTCAATCACAGCGGCTGGGTCGTCGGTGACGAGTTTAAGCA
>JGI24025J20009_10001906_pt1 | contig 15388 bp, 13 predicted proteins | sample Cruoilmetagenom3_FD_20009 | JGI IMG/M metagenome (IMG submission 20009)
CATAACCCTGCCTCGTCCAGTCTCTCTCATTCGGCGCCGATGTCCACAGCGGTATGTCAATATCATCAACCATGTCATGCTTGTCATTGAACGGCGGAAGTATCGGTATTATCTCAGCCGGTGAGATCGTATCGATATCCTGTGAAGAGACAACACTCTCATCTTGAACGAAACCGGTTCCTTTCGGCAGCTTCGTTCTGAGCGTGATGAACTTGAATGCATCTGCTTCTGTATCATTATCTGTATCGAGCACCTCGATTGCTGGCACATCGTATCTTACAGCATTCACATAGAACGTATCTCCCTGCCTTAGCTCCTTACCGATGACGAACTTACCACCAACATACTCAGCATACCATGTCCTGATAGCTCCATTTGCCGGATCGTGGTTTGCTGTTGCGTAATTATTGTTGTGGCGATCGAAGTAAACTCTTGTATTCGGTTGCAACACGAACCATCCCCTTGCTGCATCATCTTCGTAGTTCCCTGCATACAATACCCTTACAATTGCATTCACTACTGTTGGAGTTCCAACAATTACCTGCGTGCCGATGAACTGTAACTTGTGATCCAGGAACTGTGCGGTATCCATTGAAGCCAAATCGTACTGCTTCTGAAGCCCGATCGTCCCATTCATCGTCTTATTGTAGTCCGTTACATCACCCGTTACAGATGCAAGTGTCACGACATTGGCATGCGCTGCAGTTCCTTCTGCATTCTCAAATGCACCGAGTCCGGTTTGGGTTGAAATCTCTACTATCGGGAATGCAAATTGTGTATTTGGCGCCTGTCCTGCAGTTGGCATATAGTCAGTGGTCATCAGCATGTACGTGTACTCTAAGTTGATCGTTGGATATATGTGCAATTTCCTTGAGCCATTATACTCGCCGCAAGGCTCATACCATGATCTCAGAAAAACTTTCTCACGTGCATCAACACCATCCACCGTGATTGCACCATCACTCCACGCTCGATCGAAGTATGCCGGGTTGAACGTTGCCGAATCTTTTGGTATCACCGTTGGATCGAAGACCTTCGTCCAATTGTCGTAGGTCTCCGGCGCATTTCCCTGTGGTCGAACATCACCGTATAGCCTGATCGAGTTGTTCAGTACATCTTGTTGATCTGGCGATGGATTATACTTCGCAACCGCCGCAGGCGCAGCTATTGCAAAAATCGAAGCAATCATTATTATCGCTAATGTTATCCCTATTATCCCTTTACTTCTTTTAGTATTCATTTTTTTTCTTTTCACCTCCTAACTTCTTTTATTCTCCATACCGTATTTAAAACTTTCGGTATATATATATAGCGCCCCCCTTTGGCGCTCCCATCCGATCGATGATACAGATGAGTGTAAAATGTTTGTCTTTCCCGTTATATAAACTTTTCTATCCATCTCCTTTATTTTTTCTTTTACACAGGTTTTCTTTTTCCTAAAAAGAAGAAGTGTTATATAAAGCTTTCGCATTATGCCCCCTTCGTATACTACTCTACTGTCACACCTCCCTCCCCACCACCTTCGCTTTCGAGCAGGTGATAATCGGAAGGAGTGAACGTATCTCCTGTCTATCCCTTTATTAAGCTTTCTGTTTTCCTTCGGGTATTGCTGGCTGTGTAAGAGGTATGTCACAGAATCTGGATTGGGAACTATTACAGAAAGATTTAACCTGTAAAACGATACGTTAAACTAGGACCGAGCAATGGTAACCATAACCGGAAAAGTGCTCCGGATTCTACCGCTTAAAGAAGTTAAAAGCGGTGGCGATACTGCCAAAAAGGTTGTTGACCTTATCATAGCGGATGAATCCGATTACCAGCGCGTATCCTTCTGGGACGATACAGCCGAGCTGGTTAGAAGCGGCGCGATAAAAACGGGCGATATGGTAGGCATAGCGAACGCTTCTGTCTCCGAAGCGCGAGCGAAAGGCGGGAAGCGAGTGCATGCCGGGAGATACGCAAGAATATCGAAACTTTCGACAGATGTCGAGCCGCTACGTCATGCAACCGCCATGAAGCTAACGGTATTAGCGGTTGCAAGACCTGAGCAGGGGCAGGTCTGCATCGCGGGCATAGCCGAAAACGGTGAATGGCTACGACCGCAGGGCGTTTATGAGAGCGATATGGCTAATGAGCCCCCCTTCAAAAACCTCTGTGTCTCCTCGCTTTACGTAGATGCGTGGCGTGGCAGACATCCAAGGAAGGAGGACAGATTTTTTGTTTACGGCACCAGCATAGAGAAGGAACTGAACGCATCAGCGAGAAAAGCGTTTTTAGAAGTGCATGTGGATGCCTCTGTTGACGCTGTGTTCAAACACGGCGGCCGGAGTTTGGGCTTGATAAAGCCACGCAGCATTACGCAGGTGTACGAAGAGGAGAAGGTGCGAACGAAAAAGAATGATGAGAAGAGCCATGAGCATTACCTTCGTTTCAACTTCAAAGATGCTTCGGGCAGGGTGTACAGACGATGGTCATGCCGCTGCAATGCCTTTTACAATACCTGGAACGAGATGAAGAAGAAGCACCGGTGGACGTATGGCTGGCGAATGCTCCGATACCTGCGGAAGAACGAGACGTATCTCGCCATCGGCCTTACACATTCGGATTACGGGGTTACCAAGCTGGAATACGGCGCGTATCCGATGATCGTTGGTGTGCATGTTGTTCGGAATTCGTATGGGGAATAAAACCCAATGACTAATATGGTCTTCCCAGTAATAAATTGCACTTAATAAACCACGAGATTTCACAAGATTAACACAAGAAATGATGGTTAATAAGGGATAAAATCACCGATGAAGCGCTGAAAACCTATTGCTATTATTGCTCTCTCGTGAAATAAACCCTTTCCGGGTTTGCGTGGACGTGGGCAGAGCCCACGATGTGTAATCTTGCGGTTATACTTTTCGGAATAGCTATTATTATTCACATATTGGGCATTTACGTCTTGTATCTTGCACCCTGCATCCGGCAGCATCATATACAATTATGTTAGATATTAACTAAACCGTCTAAAATTATTCAGGAGAGGAAAGGAAGAGAACCGATGGTGGGAAGGGAAGGATGCGGAATAGCAGGTATCGCTTTAACCAAGGGTAATGCCGCCTTGCCCATTTTTTATGCACTTTATGCATTACAACACCGTGGGCAGGAATCAGCGGGTATAGCTGTCTGCAATGGTGCGCGAGAAGTGGAAGAAAGCGAGATAAGTGAGAGGGGAGAGAGTATACAGCTGATAAAAGGTATGGGATTTGTTTACGAAGTCTTTGATAACCCCAAATTGAAATCACTGAAGGGGAATATTGGCATAGGTCATGTCCGGTATTCCACGACCGGAACGTCGAAGGTAGAAAATGCAGAGCCGTTACTCGTGAATTACAAGAAAGGTGAAATTGCTATTTCACACAACGGCAATCTCGTCAACACCGCGGAGTTAAAGAGAGAACTGGAGCGAGAAGGCCGGATTTTTCATTCTGATACTGACACTGAGGTGATAGCACAGTTACTTGCGAAGGAACTGGTGCGACATGACCCGATAGAGGCGATCAAGGAACTGATGAGGCGAGTGGTAGGCTCTTATTCGTTGGTTCTCCTGGTGGATAACACCTTAATAGCGGTTAGAGACCCTTTGGGCTTTAAACCGCTATGTCTCGGTGAAATAAGAGACGGAAACGAAGAAGGGATTGGTGAAGGCTACGTAATAGCATCAGAAAGTCCCGCGATAGACACGTTAGGTGGGAATTTTACAAGAGACGTAAGACCTGGCGAAGTGTTAGTGTGCACGCCCTCGGGGAATTTAGAGAGTCATCAGATATACAAAGGGAGAAACACCGCTCATTGCGTCTTTGAATACATCTATTTTGCGAGACCTGATTCGGTGATGGATGGAAGGTTGGTGTACGACGTGAGAATGAAGATAGGAGAGCGGTTAGCAGAGGAGCACGGCGTAGAAGCGGACATGGTCACACCAGTGCCGGATTCTGGCATCGCGTTTGCCATCGGCTATGCGAAGCAAGCAGGGCTTGATTATATGGAAGGCTTTATAAAGAACCGGTATGTAGGAAGGACTTTCATTATGCCAGAGAAATCATCAAGAGACACTGCGGTGAGGCTGAAATTAAATGTTGTGCGTGCTAACGTGAGGGAAAAAGAATTGTTCTGGTGGATGACAGCATCGTGAGGGGGACTACATCAAGGAGAATCGTGGATTTTTTGAAGAATAAAGGAGCGAAAGAGGTGCATCTGCGAATAGGAAGTCCACCAATAAGAGCGCCTTGCTACCTTGGCATCGATACGCCAACGAGAGATGAGTTACTGGCTTCAAATAGGTCCCTGGATGAGATTTGTAAGTTTTTACACGCCGATTCGATAGGTTATATCAGTCTGAAGGGATTGATAGATTCCGTGGGAATAGAGGCGAACAACCTTTGCCTTGGCTGTCTGACTGAAAGATATCCTGTTGAAATACCTGGTGAAGTGTGCATAGCGCGACAGTTGAAATTGACGCAGTTTTAAATGACGACGACGATGAAGATAGGCGTAATTGCGATACAGGGAGATGTTGAGGAGCACGTCATCGCATTTGAGCAGACTTTAGCAGCGAGACAAGAGATAGGCGAGGTGGTGAAGATAAAGCATCGGGGAATAGCGGGCTCATGCGATGCCATTGTCATACCGGGTGGTGAAAGCACAACAATAGGCAGGCTAATGGAGCGCGAGGGAATCCTTCCTGAGATAAAAGAAGCTGCGGAAGAGGGTAAGCCGATATTAGGTACCTGTGCAGGAATGGTATTGCTTGCGAAAGAGGGAGATGATGAAGTAGCAAAGACAGGACAGCCACTGCTCGATTTGATAGATGTACAGGTAAAGAGGAACGCTTTCGGCAGGCAAAGGGAGTCCTTTGAGGTTTTATTAAAAATGAGCATTTTTGAGGCACCTTTTCATGCAGTATTCATTAGAGCGCCTGCTATAACCCAAGCGGCGGAGAATGTGGAAGTATTAGCAACCTTCGATGAGCATATAGTAGCCGCGAAGCAAGGAAATACAATAGCGCTTTCTTTTCATCCTGAACTCACCGAAGACCGAAGAATTCATCATTATTTCCTCGACTTATGCAGACAGGCGATAGCCGAATAGGGAATCAGTCCAGCATTTACAACCTCACGAGCTGAAAAAAGACTCAACACGGCTCTATCGTTGACGGCGGCTTTGTGTGGAAGAAATCGAGCACCACTACTCGGTCTTTACTGCTCATCTCTTGTCAACATCTTCCCATCGTCATTCATGCAAGACCTTCACCCGCAGTTTTGCAAAATCCTCTTTCTTTTATCTCTACTTGATACCCCATTCCGTCAAATATCTCCTCAAGCTCCGTCTTAACGAATTTCTTTGGCACCTCAGAACCTAAAACCCGAGTGAACGCATTTTTGGATGTTTTACTTAATTTAAATAAATTGCACGTTTCAAGTCGTTTTAGAATATATTCTGCACGATGGAATTTGTGCCTGAACTGCTCTGCGTGCGCCTCGCATATTGCCTTGTGCAATTCCCAGAACTTCTCTTTACTGGATGCGATTCGATAAAGCGCAGGAATAAAAGCCAGTGGTCTATATTATATCCAGTACGATGTGTTCGCCAGTCGAGAGCATCTCCGCATGCATGTAGACCTTCTTATCCTCGATGAACTCAAATAGCGTTTTATGCTTACTGTAAAATTTCAGTGATTCACGCATTAACTCGCTTTGCGATACCCGCAACTCCTATTTCATCTTCTTGAACAACTCGAAGGTTTCTTCATCCAGCGCTATCGTGATTCTCTCTGGTGCTTTCATTTCATCATTAATAAGCCCTTCGTTTTGCGTATATATTTAGCTTTCAAAATTTTTGTGAATCTTTGCGCTGTGATTCTTACTATAATACATATTTAAATGGAGAGTAAACTAATAGATGTCCGTAGACATTATGGTAAAAAAGATAGCCGAGAAGGAAAAAGTATTTGAAGCGGTAGAAGAGCATGGTGTGAAATTCATCGGACTTTGGTTCACCGACATTCTGGGGCGATTAAAGAGTGTGTCAATTTCAGTTAGTGAATTAGATGCTGCCTTTGATGAAGGAATGGGTTTCGACGGCTCTTCGATAAAGGGATTTGCACGGATTGACGAGAGTGATATGCTTGCAAAACCTGACCCTGCTACGTTTCGGATTATTCCGTGGAAAAAGAGGGATGACGTGGTTGCAAGGATGTTTTGTGATATTTTACAGCCGGATGGCAGTCCCTACGAAGGTGACCCGCGCTATATATTGAAGAGGAACCTGGAGAAGTTGCGGGCAGAGTACAATTACACGTTCTACATCGGTCCTGAGTTAGAGTATTTCTACTTGAAGGACACTAAGACTCTGGAAGTGCTGGATGAAGGGGGATATTTCGACTTAATGACTCTGGATGCGGGAAGCGACTTACGAAGAGATACAATAGTAATGCTCGGGGCGATGGGGATAAAAGTGGAAGCCAGCCACCACGAAGTTGCTCCCTCGCAGCATGAGATAGACCTCAGATATACCGATGCGTTGACGATGGCGGATCAGGTGATGACCTATCGAATTTTGGTGAAGGAGATTGCACAGCAACACGGCTGTTATGCCACGTTCATGCCAAAACCCATCTTCGGTGTGAATGGCTCTGGAATGCACGTGCATCAATCGTTATTTAAAGGAGAAAGAAACGCATTCTTTGACCCTGATGAAGAATATCAACTGTCTGATGTGGCTACGCGGTATATCGCAGGATTGTTCAGACATGCACCAGAGATAACTTCGGTTACCAATCAATGGGTAAATTCGTACAAGCGTTTGGTTCCGGGCTATGAAGCGCCGGTATACATCACATGGGCACGAAGGAACCGGTCTACACTCGTTCGTGTGCCGATGTACAAGCCAGGTAAAGAGGAAGCTACACGTGTAGAATTCCGCAGCCCGGACCCTGCATGCAATCCTTACTTAGCATTTTCTGTGATGCTCGCTGCGGGGTTGGCAGGAATAAAGAACAAGTATGAATTGCCACCACCTACGGAAAAGGACGTTTACCTGATGAGCGATGAGGAAAGGGAGCGGGAACGAATAGAAACGCTACCCGGGAGTTTGATTGAGGCAATTACACTGACAGAGCAGAGCGAACTGGTGAGAGAAGCCTTAGGCGAACACACATTCCAGAATTTTATTACCTCTAAAAAAGTGGAATGGGATAGATACCGTGTGAACGTGACGGAATGGGAGTTGAAAGAGTATCTATCTGTGCTGTGATGAGCCCATAACTTTTATGAACAAATCTCAAATAGACTTTATTTATAGCCTTGGGAAGTAGATTGGTATAGATTGAAATATTATAGATACAAAGAAAAGGAAGAAAAAAATGACAAAACAAAACCCATTTGAGATAGCACAAAAGCAGTTGGACGATTGCGCAGAGACACTCCACTTGGACCCTAGTGCACACGAGATACTCAGGCATCCCATGCGTGAACTTCATATTTCTATTCCCGTTCGCATGGATGACGGCACAACCCGTGTATTTCAAGGCTTCAGAGTACAATACAACGATGCTCTGGGACCAACGAAAGGTGGGATTAGATTTCATCCGCAGGAAACTATTGATACCGTACGGGCGCTCGCAGCGTGGATGACCTGGAAGTGTGCACTTCTTGGTTTGCCACTCGGTGGTGGAAAAGGCGGGATTATCTGCAACCCCAAAGAACTCTCTGAGACAGAGCTGGAACGGTTAAGCCGCGCCTACGTCAGCCAGGTATGGCAGTTCATCGGACCGGATAAAGATATTCCTGCTCCTGATGTTTATACAACCCCGCAGGTGATGGCGTGGATGATGGACGAATACTCAAAAATTGTGGGGAAGAATACATTTGGCTGTATCACTGGTAAGCCGGTCTGCATAGGTGGCTCGTGTGGACGTGAGGATGCAACTGCACGGGGAGGTATGTACACGATCAGAGAAGCGGCAAAAGCACTCGGGTTAGACCTGAAAAACGTTACTGTTGCGATACAGGGATACGGCAATGCAGGCTGCAATGCAGCATTCCTATGTAAAGAGCTCTTTGACGCTAAAGTCGTTGCGGTAAGCGACTCTAAAGGAGGCGCGTACAATAAGGACGGGTTGGCGCTCGAGAACGTGTGTGACTATAAAGCTAAGACTACTTCAGTTGTCAATACACCTGATGTGGAGCAGATAACCAATGAAGAACTGCTCGAACTCGACGTAGATGTACTCATTGCTGCCGCCTTAGAGAATGCTATTACCAGAGATAACGCGCCAAACGTCAAGGCGAAGATCCTCGCGGAGTTGGCGAACGGCCCGACGACACCAGAGGCAGATGCTATTCTGTACGACAATGGTGTGCATGTGATACCCGATTTCCTCTGTAATGCGGGTGGCGTAACGGTCTCATACTTCGAGATGGTGCAGAACATTTCTATGTACTGTTGGAGTATAGAGGAAGTTTATGAACGCTTAAATACCAAAATGACCGATGCTTATCGCTCGGTATTGGACGCCTCCAAGATCTACGGGATAAACATGCGCCAAGCTGCATACGTGGTTGCCGTTGACCGTGTAGTCGAAGCAATGAGATTGCGCGGCTGGGTCTAATTTACCAATAATAATGTCATGATTGAAACATGTGTATGTTGTTACATGGGGTCCGGACCTTCGAGCGGCACAGTCAAGTGGGGGCACTGAGCAAGCTCGCATCTGAAGTCACTGAGATACCGATGTTGCATGAACTGGAGGCGGAATTGTTCGAGGAGATACTAGCGTCATAAGGGTTTTGGAGAAGAAAATTTGGCAAAATAGGGGGTGTGGATGAAAGCCCCCTTATTTTCATGCCTTTTTTATACTGTGCAATAGGTACCAGTGGTAGAGAGGGTTGTAAAGCGGATAGATAAGAGTTCTGAACTCAGCGATTTAAGTCATGCAAGACACACACTCTTAGCTTTCCCAAATCTTTTCCCGCTTTTTGAACAACTCGAAAGTTTCTTCATCGTCGCTATCGTGATTCTCTCTGGTGCTTTCATTTCATCATTAATCCTTCTGTTCTTATTATTTCAAGACTTTTCACAATTTTTGTGAATCTTTGTGCTGATTTCTCAAATAGTCTAATAGGGGTGTTTAAGCAATGTCTGAGCAGGAGGAAGATAAAAATGGAACAAGTGAAAAGTGAAAAGAAAAGGGAAACACCGATAGAACAAAGGCAATTGACTACAGCAGTGCTTGCGTAAAAAAGGGGGCAATAAAAATGCGAAAAATGCGTGCAATCTGGTCTGCAATGTTGTTAATTGCATTAGTTGGTACAGTACATGCACAGGAGGCGGCAATCGACGCTGGGGATAACGCCTGGGTACTCATTTCAGCAGCCCTGGTCATGATTATGATCCCTGGCTTGGGTCTATTCTACGGGGGCATGGTGCGCAGGAAAAATGCGATAGCGACAATAATGTTGAGCTTCACCGTTATGGCGCTGATAAGCATTCAGTGGGTCCTATGGGGCTACACTCTCGCTTTTGGTTCGGACATAGGAGGAATAATCGGCAGTCTCGAGCACCTTGGTCTTAGAGGCGTGGGAATGGAAGCCATGGCTGGTCTAACTATACCATCCATGACCTTCATGATCTTCCAGGCGATGTTCGCCATAATAACGGTTGCCTTAATTGCTGGATGCTATGTGGAGCGCATCAAGTTCAGTGCTTTCATAGTCTTTTCCCTTGTATGGGCGACGCTGGTCTACGACCCAATAGCTCACTGGGTCTGGGGCGGAGGCTGGCTCGGAGGCATGGGCGCTTTAGATTTCGCGGGGGGCACAGTAGTTCACATCAGCTCAGGAATTTCGGCCCTCGCTGTCGCCTTAGTAATCGGTGCAAGGAGAGGCTTTGGCGCCGAGACCATGGAACCCCATAACATACCTATGACGGTTTTGGGCGCAGTACTGCTATGGTTCGGCTGGTTCGGCTTCAATGCGGGCAGTGCATTAGCGGCGAACGGCTTGGCAGCGAACGCCTTTGTTACGACAAACACCGCCGCAGCAGCTGCTGCTCTGACATGGATGCTGCTGAGCTGGCGTCACAAGGCGCCGAGCGTACTGGGCATAGCAACAGGAGCCGTGGCTGGTTTGGTTGCGATTACGCCAGCAGCCGGCTTCGTGACCCCTTTGGCTTCTATACCAATCGGCATCGGCGCGGGCTTCTTCTGCTATTACGCCTTGATATTCAGGATGAGTAGAAAGATAGATGAGTCCCTCGATGTCTGGGCAGTGCACGGCATAGGCGGCACCTGGGGAGCTATTGCGACCGGGATCTTCGCCAGCGTTGGGGCGGCTGGTTTGCTGGCAGGGAACCCCGCTCAGTTAGTCACTCAAATAATCGCCGTGGCAGTCACATGGGTGTACGCCTTCGTCGTCACCTATACGATAGCGAAGATTATAGATGCAACCATAGGGCTCAGGGTCGCAGAAGAGGAAGAGGATATCGGTCTTGACATAAGCCAGCACGGCGAAAAGGCGTATGCATGAGGTGGTTAAGATGATGAAAATTGAAGCAATAATAAGGCCCGAAAAACTGGATCTGGTCAGAGCAGCCCTTGACGAGAAGGGCTTCCCGGGAATGACGGTCAGCGATGTGAGAGGCAGAGGGAGACAGAAAGGCATTACCTTGCAGTGGCGCGCTGGCGACTACCGGGTGGAATTTCTCTCAAAGGTGAAGCTGGAGATAATCGTGAACGCCAACGATGCGGAAACGGTGATTACGACGATTTGCGAGGTTGCGAAGACCGGCAAGGTCGGAGACGGTAAAATATTTGTCTACCCTGCAGAGGAGGTAATAAGGGTAAGGACCGGAGAGAGAGGGAAAGATGCCGTTTAGGGAGACTTTTATGGTCGTGAAGGAGAAGATTGTTGATGCAGTAATCAAAGCGATAACAAGCACAGCGAGAACCGGCAAATTCAGCGATGGCAAGATATTTGTGCTGCAAGTCGAAGAGGAAGGCGATAAGAGTTAGAACTGTGTAGAAGCTTAGAGAGGGGTTGTGAGGTTTTTTTCCCCTTTCTTTTTTGTTTTTTGTTTTTTTGGTAGTAGTTTGGTGGTAGTATGCAAAGAAGGATACCGGAAGATTGAAAACTTATATCGGATGTAATAGGAAAAAGATAGAGAAGTTTCCCAAAGCAAAATACCTGACTAACCGAGTCGGATAAAAGTATTATCAAGTCAGTCCGCGGGCAAAGAAACTCCTTTTATGATTCTTCTCATTTATAATAGGGTGCTTTAGATTGAACGATAGCTATCGTGTGGCATTGGCCCAAGTAAATGCAACCGTTGGGGACATAGACGGCAATACCGAAAAGATAATTGAATACATCAAAAAAGCGAAGGAAAAAGATGCTGATTTAGTGATATTTCCTGAATTGATGACCACCGGTTACCCTCCAAAAGACCTCCTGTTAAAACCATCATTCATTAAGGCGAATAAAGAATCCTTAGAGAAGATCGTCAATGAAACGAAAGACATTGCTGTTATCATCGGATTTGTTGAGGTGCTTGGTGAAAATATCTACAATGCTGCCGCCCTTATTCAAAATGGGAACCTTAGGGGCGTACAACACAAGTCTCATCTGCCAAACTATGATGTCTTTGATGAGAAGAGATATTTCAAGCCGGCAACAGAGAACTTCGTCTTTGAGCTGGAAGCGCTTAAACTAGGGATAAATATCTGTGAGGATATTTGGGTAGATAATGGTCCCACGGGAGTACAGGCGAAGCTCGGGGCTGACTTCAGCGTAAACATCTCCGCCTCTCCCTTTTACGCAGGCAAAACAAAAGTGAGAAGAGAATTAATTGCAAGAAGAGCAAGGGAAAACAAGATTCCAATAGTATATGTTAATTTGGTTGGCGTTCAGGATGACCTGGTGTTTGATGGCAGAAGCTACGTGTTTAATAAAGAAGGCGCTCTAATTGCAGAAGGAAAACAGTTTGAAGAAGACTTTGTAATAACAAATTTGGACAGTGCCGAGATAATACCAGAGGAGGAAAACGAGCTAAAGGAAATTTATGGTGCCTTGGTGTTAGGAATCAGGGATTATGTGATAAAGAACGGGTTCGAGAAGGTTGTCATTGGTTTAAGTGGGGGCATAGATTCTGCATTAACCGCAGCTCTGGCAACAGAGGCTCTAAGTGCGCATAACGTCGTTGGTGTTTCGATGCCCAGTGCGATCTCTTCTCAGTCCAGCAAAGAAGATGCGAAGAAATTAGCTGGCAACCTCGGTATAGAATATAAAGTCGTCCCCATTATTGATGCCGTTAATGCGTACGCGGCAATACTATCCGAGGAATTCAAAGGCACTGAGCCTGACGTAACGGAAGAGAATATCCAAGCGAGGATACGTGGAAATATCTTGATGGCATTATCGAATAAGTTTGGCTACCTCGTCCTTTCAACAGGGAATAAATCAGAACTGGCAGTTGGTTATTGCACTTTATATGGCGACATGTCAGGAGGCTTGGCGGTGATCTCAGACGTTCCCAAAACAACGGTATACAAACTCGCAAGATACATCAATGCATCAAACAAAAAGGAGATCATCCCGGAAAGTATTATTGTTAAGGAGCCTTCTGCGGAATTAAAAGAAGGACAAAAGGATGCCGATTCGTTACCACCATACGAAGTATTGGACCCGATATTACATGCATATATCGAAGAGAACAGAAGCAGAGAGGAGATAATTGAGATGGGATTTGATGCGCGTGTGGTTAGCGACGTCATCTGGAGAGTTGACCATAATGAATATAAGAGACAACAAGCCCCGATAGGAATAAAGATTACGCCTAAGGCATTTGGCTCTGGTAGGAGAATGCCGATAACAAATAGATATAAAGGGTGAATCCAGAGATGAAATTGGCAGCTTTGGTCTCGGGTGGTAAAGACGGCTTGTATGCCGCGTATCTTGCCGGTAAGAGCCATGAGATTCGCGTTATCGTCACGATCAAATCACNCAACCNGGAATCATATATGTATCATGTTCCTAACATAGACCTTGTTAAGCTGCAGGCAGAGACGATGCGGATCCCGCTGATATTCAAGCAGTCGCTGGGCAAGAAGGAGGAGGAGCTGCTAGACCTGAAGGCTGCGTTAGCAGAGGCGAAAGCGCAGTACGGCATAGAAGGCGTGGTCTCCGGCGCGATCTACTCCAAGTATCAGAAGGAGCGGGTAGATCGTATCTGCACCGAGCTTGGTTTGGAAAGTTTAGCACCGCTCTGGAAGCGGAATCCCCAAGAGCTCTGGAATGAGATGTTCGACGCGGGTTTCGAGGTGATCATCTCGGCGGTTGCGGCCTACGGGCTCACGGAGGACTGGCTCGGCCGCTACGTGGATAAAACTGCTTTTGATACGCTCTGCGATCTGCACGGCACCTGCTACGTGTGCACCGGAGGGGAAGGAGGTGAGTTCGAGACTCTCGTCGTTTACTGCCCCCTCTTTGAGAAGCGGATCCTCGTGAGAAAATCGAGGACGGAATGGGATGAGATAACGATGAGCGGGCAGCTCATCATAGAGAAAACTATATTAGTTGGAAAATGAGGCAACGAGTAATTATTCTACTAAGCGGGGGCATGGATTCGACAACTATGCTGTATCACGTATTAGACCGAGGTTACGAAGTAGTGGCGGTCAGTTTTGATTATGGGCAGCGGCATGTGATAGAATTGAGTTGTGCAAAAGAGATAACAACAAGGCTAAATCTCTCTCATAAAATCTTGAATATTGATTTGAGCCAAGTGGGCGGCAGCCCCCTCACCGATCCTACTATTCGCATACCAGACCAAACTGAAGGCCGACAAATCGATACTGTCGTCCCATTTAGAAACACGATTTTTATTGTTTACGCAGCAGCTTATGCATCGCAACGCGGCATAACCAATCTGTTCATTTCTGCTGTGCTCGAAGATTACCGGTCATACAGAGATTGTAGAAGGGATTTTTTCGAGTCCTTAGAAAGAACACTGCAGTTGGGTGCTAAGGAAGATCATACCGAATTCAGAATCCATACGCCCTTTATAAAAAAGACAAAAGCAGAAATTTTGAAAGAAGGCGTGAGATTAAAGGTGCCCTATGAATTGACCCATACCTGCTATCGCGGTACTCGACCTGCGTGTGGTACATGCGATGCATGCCGGGAACGAATAGCGGCGTTTAAAGAGAATGGGTTGATTTGACCCCATTGAGTATGAAATTGAGATCGATTGGAAATGAGATGGTTGTGAGGTGAAGAGAAGTGAAGAGATAGGATTTGAGATCCCACATCTAAAAATCTTCTCAAATCTAACCCAAAGCCAACGTTACAACAGTTGATTAAGGATGTGCCGAATTAGACTTTACGCTTTCTTATAGACTTCTTAACTGTTCATTATCTAATTTAAGATTCTTCTTTACTAGCCGCTTAGGGGTTATTCTTCATCATTAATTCCTTTTCGTTAACTCTAAAATTATATCCTGTCCTTTCTCGAAACGGGAAACTAAATCGTTGTTATCCTGTTTTTCAAATATAGTCCCATTTTCATCGCCTTTTTTAGCAACATAAGCGGAAATCAAGTCAGATCCGACTTCACCATCATTCAGAAGTCTCGCGATTTTTTTAACCATGTACTCAGAATGCGAAGTAAAGATTATTTGGTGGTTTCTCTCTTTTGTCATCTCAATAAAAAAGTCCAATACTTCGGACTGCGCTGCAGGGTGTAAAGAAATTTCAGGTTCCTCGATTAACATTATACCGTCTGTAAAACTGTATCCTTCTAATAAAATAGGCAGAAAGGAGTTCCCTCCAAATCCACCATCAAAGATATCAACATCCAAATTCAGTATTTTGTCAAAATAAGTTCCTCTAATTTGAGCGTTTCCTTCTTGTGCGTCTAACAATGGTCCGAATCCAAATTTTTCTGCCCAACGGTTAATGCTGTCATATATTTCTATGGCTTCCTCATCCCTTCTTTGGATTCTACCCATTAACTGATGGAGAAAATAATGCATAAATGTATGAGTATCTCTAGCTTGAATTCCCAGATTGGAGGTAATTTCCCGATCTATTTGAGAAGATCGATTAGAAATGTGTCTCCATGGCGGAAAATATCTGACCTTATCAAGGCTTGTAGTTTTGTCTATGGCTGGAACCCCTCCACCTATTTTTCTTTGATACGTAGCCATACCCGGAAGAGTCACCTCAACATTACAAACGTTGTTAACAGGATCGTGTCCAAAAATAAAATTTGATGGATTTTTCAAGTAGATACCATTATTATTGTATGTTCCTCCATTTTTCGATACCCACATTATCGCTTGGAGTAG
>JGI24025J20009_10001907_pt1 | contig 15388 bp, 21 predicted proteins | sample Cruoilmetagenom3_FD_20009 | JGI IMG/M metagenome (IMG submission 20009)
AAACTTAGGCCAAAAACTAACTGTGATACGAAGTATATGACTCGAAGAGAAGTTACTATCTGGAGGCAAGGCTTTGACAGGCAATGGGAAGATTTGCGGGATGGATTTCTTCAATTCAAAAAAATGTTGAAACATTGATAAAAGGAGACCGTAAATAGTGCTTGAAGGAGAAAAAGAATTATTAAGCAAAGAAGAGATTAGGAACCTATTGAAAGAAGCAAAAGATAAACTGGATTTGCTTTCTTCAGGTCAAGATTTCTACTTTAGACCTGATGAATCCAGTGCTTTACAACCTCTGCGCAGGCTCGAAACTATTGCAGTTATTTTGAGGCGAAATGTATACTTATCATGGTTAAATATGACAGAATTAAAGGAGAAGTNAATGTATGAATAAGAATTTAAAACCGGTAATTAAAAAACATGAGGGATTAAGATTTTTTCCGTACAGATGTTCTGCTCTTTATTTAACTATTGGATGGGGCCGCAATTTGTCAGATAACGGAATTACAAAGGAAGAGGCCGAGTATCTTCTGGATAATGATATTGATATTGCAGTTAGCGAAACAAAGAAAATTTTTCCTGCACTTTTCACATATACTGAACAGAGAACAAATGCTCTTATTGACATGTACTTCAATCTCGGCTTTTCTAATTTTATATCTTTTAAAAAAATGATAAAGGCCGTTAAAGAAAAAGATTGGGATAGGGTTGCAGCAGAAGCTAAAGACAGCCTGTGGTATAAGCAAGTAGGGATACGTGGTGTTGAAATCGTTGAGATGTTAAAAAAGGGATAATTCGTTATGTGAAGCTAAAGAGGTCTTATGTATAGTAGTAATACATGGCAAACGGCAGTTGCTGAACAGGAAAGGGAAATGGATGAAGAGGTAAGAAAAATGGCTGCTTATTGTAAGAGCATATACTCACTTTTTTTAGAAGAGTTTCCAGATACAGTATAAAGGAATATTGCATGACCAAACGAGAAAAAAGAAAGTATCACGTAAGAGAAAGTCAGTGTTATGACAGGAAATGTTTTGTTCCTTTTGAAGGCAATGGAAAGAAAATTTGTCGTCTCTATGAGATGGGTAGATGTCCTAAGAAGTATACTCAGACTGTAGAAAAGGAGAAATAATGTCCAAATTGATTAGACCAGAAGACGTGGAGAAAAAAATAATCCAGCAATTCTGTAAATATCTCAGGCGCCGAATGCCTGAAGATGTAGAGGTTTTGGAAATTTTAGAGAAAGAGTATCTCTGGAGGAAGTAATGCTAAGTGATGTTAGAACCGAGGAAATATCAGATGATATCTGGAGAGAATGTATTCAGCGTGTTTATGGTTTTTTAAAAGTTAGGATGCCGGACAGGATAAGACTTTTGGAGATTTTCGAGGAAAAGTTTCTTAATTTGTATGGTTTGGAAGGAGGTGATAATAATGGCGTTTAAGGACTATGCTGGTTTAATCGTTCCCTGCATCAAAGCGATTGTAGGATTTGTGAAAGATTTGGCTGAGGCAAAAGGTGATGACGGAAAGATTAGTCTTGATGAATGGGCGGAATGTATTGGCAACTTGATAACAAAACTATTTGAGATAATAGAGCCTTATATCAGGAAGTAAGTTTTCACTACCCACGGCCAACAAAATGCTCCCCTTGTATAAGGGAGCATGAAGTGGAATAAATTAATATGGCTATCAACTACAAAATAGGAAAAAAGATAAAATTTTTACCAGTTATTCCTTTGGAATTTAAGGATTTGCGGGAAGTAAGGGAAATTCTTAGCAATTTGAGGGATGTGGTAAATGAGATACTGAAAGAAGAAACATTAAATATGTCTGACGACAATGATTATTGGAAAACTTAACCATGAATGAAAGTTATAAAATAATGAAAACTAAAGACCCTTCAGTAATTCGTTTTCTTCTTGAACCAATGCAGGACTTCATAGAAAAGGAAGAAATGGATGAATATGACCTTTCAGCTTTTATTAAATGGCTTAGGCAAAATATTGCAAATCCGTTGGTAGGTTTGTGGATTGCTGTAAAAGAAGAAAAAGTTTTTGGATATTGCATAACACGAATACATACAAGCCTACTCGGTGAGTATGTAAATGAGTATGTAGATATTACTCAGATTTATGGCTTAGAAGAAAAAATAGAAGATGAGTTTTTAGACATAATTTCAAAATGGGCTAAGAAATACGGAATAAATAAAGTTGCGATGCATTCCAAACACCCTAAAAGAAGATGGTTAAAAGAGGGTTTTGTTGTAAAATCGCATCTTATGAGTAAGGAGGTATAATCATGGGTTTTTTAAGTGGTATATTTGGAAGTTCACCATCAACTAAAAGGTATGATGCAGAGCCTAAATATACTCCAGAGCAAGAAGAACTTCTTAAATTGTTAATAGGATATTATAAACCCTATGTTGGTACACCCTATGTTGGTACACCCTCTGGTGGTACACCCTCTGGTGCCGGACAACAGCCTTCACCTCTTCCTGGAACGCAACAGTCTTCACCTCCTTCAGAAACGCAACAGTGGTCGCCAGTTCGTGGAACTGGAACGCAAAATACTTCTTTTGCAGATGAGGAATACTTCACTGATAGGATACATCAAGCAGTTAGAAACCAACATCCAGAATTGTTTGAGGAATCCAGTAATGTGGCTCCACTGACTGATATTGCGGAATCCAGTAATGTGGCTCCAGCATCCCCTGTTCTTGAATCTTATCTTGGAGGCCGAGTTTCAGACTTAAGTGAACTGCAAAAACAAGGTATTGGAAGAATTGCAGAAATAGAACCTGAATATTATCCTGGACAACAAGTTGCAGGATTAAGTGGATTGGAGAGAGAGGGTTTTGCAAGAATTGGAGAAATAGAACCTCAACTTTATTCTGGACAACAAGTTGCAGGATTAAATGAACTACAAAGAATGGGTCTTGGAACAATTGGAGAAATGTCTCCTGAAGATTACGGAGGGATGAGAGAAACCCTTGAAAGGTTTGTATCTGGAGAATATGCACAACCTAAATATCTTGAAGATTATTACATGAAAAATATAGAAGAACCGTTGATGGAAAGATGGAAAGAAGATATAATGCCTACTGTAGGCGGGGAGTTTGAGAAACGTGGTTTATTTATGGGGTCTGGCAGACATGAAGCTGAACTAAACAGTGCTGAGACTCTGATGGATACACTTGGAAGAAGTAGGTCTGATATATATTCAAGAATGGAAGATATTGGAAGAGGACGTCAACTTGAAGCTGTACCGCTTTTGTCTAAAACTTTGTCAGACATAATGGGTATTGGCGAAAAGCAAGTGCAATATGGAGATATTCCTCGACAAATAGAACAACAGCGATTAAGTGCTAAAGAGCAAGATTGGCTAAGGGTGCAAGCAGAAGAGAGAGAACAAGGGGAAAGGGAAGTAAAGTATGGAGAAATGCAAAGACAAATAGCACAACAGAGATTAAGTGCTCAACAGCAAGATTGGTTAAGAGTACAAGCAGAAAGGAGAGAACAAGGTAAAGAGGAAGTACAATATGGAGAAATGCAAAGACAATTAGCACAACAAAAATTAGATGTTCAGTATCAGGATTGGTTACGAACGCAACCTGGAACTCGACCACAAGACGAGGTTTTATTACGACTTCTTGGGTTAAACTCGATGTACCCACCTGATACTGTGGTAAACCCTGGACAACAAGGTTTGCTGTCACAAGCAATGGGGCCAGCAGGAATGATTGGGGCGGCAGCTTTAATGGGTTCATCTGTAATTTTAAAAGAGAACATCAAAACTATGGAGTCATCTGTTGAAAAAGTAAAAGCTATTAGTGGTGTCGAGTTTGACTGGAAAGAAGAAGCTAAAAAATTTGGGACAGGACATGATATAGGTGTTATAGCTGAAGAACTCGAAAAAGTAGTTCCTGAAGCTGTCGCTAAAGTGGATGGCGTAAATCAAGTTTATTATTATAAAATCATTCCAGTTCTTGTCGAAGCCATAAAAGAACAGCAATTACAAATAGAGGCTTTGAAGGGAGGTAATAAATAATGGCTGTAATATACTTACCCAAAGACCCTCGATATGCGAATATTGGAAGAGATATACAACAAGGTTTGTTACAAGGCTTTCAACTTGGTATGAAATCCAAACAGATAAAACAAAGGCGAGCTACCAGTGCTCTTGCAACTTTTATGGAGTTTGGTGGTGATTTGTCTTTAGAGCAAGCAAGTGGTATTGAAAAGGATTTAGGTTGGAAGCCTGGTTTTTTAAGTAGTTTTATGGATAAAGTACAGGAAGCTAAAACAACCAAAGGTTTTGGTCAACCTGGTCAACCTGGTCAACCTGGTCAACCTGGTCAACCTGGTCAACCTGGTCAACCTGGTCAACCTGGTCAACCTGGTCAACCTGGTACGTCTGCTATGCCTACTATGCCTGCTGCTATGCCTGCTACAGCTACCACGCCTGTTGGCACAATACATATGCCAAGCAGACCTGAACGTGAAGCTGAAGCTATGAGAACTACTGCCAGAATTAAAGAAGAGATGGGTAAAGAATTTTTTCCTGAACATTTAAGGCAGGCAAGACTAACAGCAGAAGCAGAAGCTAAAATTAAAAGTGGTTTAACAAAAGAAGAATATGGATTGAAAGAAAATTTAGCAAGAATAAACGCTGAATTGCGAGCTTTATTCCCAACAGCAGGTGAATTAGCAAAAAGTGAATATTATAATGTTTTAAAACAACAAGAAATAGCAATAAAAGGAAATAAACTTGCTTTAGACAGATGGGATTCTATGCAAAATAGAGCAGCTACTCTTGGCGTTGTAACAAAAACGTCAAAAGGAGGACTTGTTCCTACTCCTGTTGTTAAAGATTCTGAACAGTATAATCAAATTAAGAATTTTTATGAACGAAGTGGTTTTGATACAATAGATTTACCAAGTGATAAAGGAGCGTGGCTTGGATTAGGAAAAGACCGTGTTGTTGTAGCACCTATTATGAAAGGTAAGGAAAGTGGAGTAACAACAGGAAAGAAAAGTAAAGCAGCAGCAGAAAAGAAAGGTGAAGTAAGTATGGAAAGTTTTGACCCTAAAACCAAAACTTTAATCATGTCAGATAATTCTAAAAGAAAAGTAAAAACCAAAGAGGTAAACGGAGAATTACAAATATTTTTTAACGGCAAATGGTATAGGATTGAGAAATGAAATTTATTCCTGTAGAAGAAAAAGTTAATAAGCAACATTTTATTCCTGTAGAAAAAGAACCTGAAGAACAACATCTTATTCCTGTAGAAGAAGGAGAAAGCCATCCATTTGATATGCCTCGACCAACAACGGAAGGGTTGTCAAAAGGCATAAGTTTAACCGGAATAACTGACACTTTAGGTTCTGTACTTAGAGGAGCAATAGCTTTTCCAATTCATTTGGGAAGTTTTGTAGCAGGTGGTATAACAAGTGGTGGTGAAGAAAAAGAACATCCTGAGTTAGATTGGAATCCCATGACTCCAAGTATAGGCTGGGATTACAAAAAAGCTATGAAAGCATTTGAGGAAACCGGACAAACTCTTACTCCAGCTACTGCCCCACTTACTGAAGAGGGAAAAGTTTTACATGATTGGATTACAGGTAACATAGACTGGCTTGGAAATCATGCAGGAAAGAATGTTCAAGCGCAATTATTAAAATCTTCCTCTATGAGTAAACCTATTGAAGCCCTTGGCGGAGCTTGCGGAGCGGATATAATGGGAGCATTGGCATCTGAAACTATTAAGATGTCTATTTATGTAGCTGGTTTTAAGGGAGTCGGAAAAGCAATCGGAAAACCTATTGCCGTAAAAGCTGGAGAAATCCGTACTTTAAGACAAGGAATTAAAACTGCCGTCGCAAAAGGAAAGGTTAAAGAAGCAACCGATTTATTAAATAAGGAATTAGTAAAAACCAAAGCCGAACTCATTGACGTATTTAAGGAAGCTCATAAACAAGGCGATAAAGAAACTATGGCCAAAATTTTGGAGCTTCAAAAAGGTTGGAAATTCCAAGTTAATGCTGCTGAAATACCAGCAGGTAAGAATTTTCCATTAACTATACCAGAACAAGCTGTAAGTTTGATGCCTAAAAAACCGGAAGCTATAGTTTCCCCTAAAGGTAAAGTAACAAAACCAGCCGGTAAACGTCCTACCATAGAAGGTAAACTCAAAACCGAAGCTGAAAATCTTGGCATAACATATGAAGGCAGGAAAGCAGGAAAGGCTGTATTTTCTACAGTATTAGGTGAAAAGAAAGTAACTTTTTCTCCTTTAGAAGGGGAAACTTTGTCAGCCGCACTTGATAGAACAAGCATACCATTTAAAGAAGAAACTACTTTTAAAGCAACTGACAATATAGCAGAAATTCAAAAAGATATAAATGAAACAAAGTCTGAAGTTCAAACAACTGAACCTGTTACATTTAAAAACAAACAAGAACGTCTTGATTATTTAAAGAAAAGAAGTGAACAACTTCAGAGAGAACGAGCTGACGAGTTATATGAAAATCTTGAACCTGATGTTGAGTTTTCTCTTGATACTCAAGGAATGGTACAAGAATTTCAAAAAACTGAGCTTTTTAGAACTTCCGAAGCTGGAGCAACTAAACCGGTTACTCTTCAAGAAGTGAAAGAACTTTCTGAAAAAAAAGATTTAACTCTTTCTTCAAAGCTTACTCCTACTAATATTGAAATTATTATTAAAGATGAAAGTGGTGTCAGTAAAACATTTAACAGCCTCATTGATGCCAAAGAGTACGTTTCTAAGCATACTAAAGAACTACCGAAAGCAGATAAAGAATATTATGACTTAAAAAGAGATGAGGCGGAGAAGGCACCAGAACTTGTTGAGGTTGAAAAAGACATTACGAAACCACGAAAAAAAGAACAGCCTTTAACTGATGAGCAAATTGATTTTCTTATGTTACCCAGAGATGGTGAAACTCCGCCTCAGCCAAGAATATCATTATTGTATGATAAGAAGAGTATTGAACGTCTTGCTGCTGAAAGGATTTTATATGATATTCCTACCACTGGAAAAAACATGCACATACTTTCTTACATTACTCCCCTTAAATCAATGATGCTTGAAATAGAAGGAAGGACAGGACTTCCACTTTTTAATTTGTTTGAAAAGGCACAAACAGGAATCCGAGATGAAACTTTAGCGTCTTACAAATATCATGTTAGGATTAACGATGCTTGTAAAGGTTTAAACGGATTAAGCAAAGAACGTGTTTATCGTATCTTAGAGTCTGCTATTCCAGAAGATGTTTCCTTTAGGGAAGTTAAAAAGATAATAAAAGCTGAAGAAGGGTTAAAGAAAAATTACTCACATATAACCGAGCAAGAATTTAACTCTGCAAAAGCCTGTAGAGGAATTTTACAAGATGCTGGAACAGAATTTGGTATTCCGATGGAAAGAATGGTTACTGATTATGCTCCAAGAATAAGAGAAAGCGGTATCACAACAGATGAAGCTGTTAAACTTTGGCGATTACCTGAAGAATATAAATGGTGGGCTGAAGAACAGCGAACCGGATACTTGATGCCTCACGAAACAAATATTAGAACAGTTTTAGAAAGTTATGTAAATAGAGGAGCAAGAAAAAAACATCTTGGAGAAACGATTGAAGAAATTAGCAAAACAATAAACGATGCTACTGAGAATAATGTATTAACGAAAACAGAGGGGGTTGTTTTAAATAAGTTTTTTGATGATATTAAAAATGTACCTGCTGCTTTTGACTATGCTGTCAGAGGAACAGGAAGAACCCTTGTACGTACAATAAACAAAGCAATAGAAAAAACAACTTTTGGGTTAGCACCTAAGCGTTTTCGCAATATTCAATATAAAAGAGAAAAAGTAACAACTATAAAAGGAGAAATAAAAGGAAAAACTCCTGAAAAATGGGAAAAAGTGGGCGAAGAACCAGGATTTTTTGATACACAAAAAACAGTAGATAATTTTATAGATTGGCATTTAGCCATGACATATGCTGGAGCTTTAGGTTATAAGCCTATGGCTTTAGCAAGAAATATGTTACAGCCTTGGATAACAGTTCTTCCGATTGTTGGGCCAAGGTCATTTATGCGTGGTATGGGTAAGGCTATGACAAGAGACGGATGGAATGAAGCCAAAGCTGCCGGTATTATGATGGATGATTATATGCCACTTCCTGGTGAAATAACTCACCTTACTACATCTGCTTTAGCGAAAGTAGCATACCAAACCTTAAGACCATATAAAATGACAGATAGTTTAAATCGTTGTTTGTCGTATCATGCCATGAAATATAAGGTTTCAGAATATGGTAAAACTTTTTTGGATAAAATAGAAACTTATAAAAAACCAGAAGAAATTATAATGGCACGAGATGAATTTATTGAAAATTCAGGTATAGATTTTTTCCATCCGGTGCTTATTAAAAATGAAGTTTTACCTTTATTAAAAGCAAAAGATATAAATAGTTTAGCTGAAAGAATGGGAAAACATTTATCAGAAAATACACAGTGGATATATCGTAGAGCAAATGCTCCGGTGGCCTTTAAAGGAAAAACTGGTAGATTGGTTGGGCAATTCGGAACATGGTCAGCATGGTATGTTGATTACATGAAAAGTTTAGCTACAAAAGGAAATAAAAAAAACATAGCAAAGCGCCTCGCCACATGGGGAATTGTTAATACAGGTATAGACCAAATTGGCAAAGAAGTTTTTGGTGTGGATTTAAGAAGATATTTGTTTGCCGGCCCGTTTAGTTGGTTTGGTGGTATAGCAGTTTCCTCAATAAAAAGTGTCCACGATTTAGCGTTTGGCACAGAATACGAAAAAACTGCTGCAAAAAACAACTTAGCAAGTGCAGCTAAAATACATATACCGGCATATCTCCAAGCAAAAAGTATGTTACGTAGTATGGATGAATATAAAGAAGAAGATAAACTGAAAAGATTGTTAGGGTTTAGACCTGCAGAGGATTAAAGGGAATTGAGAGGTTATGAAAAAGCTCCGTGTATTAGTCGGATGTGAATTTTCGGGAATTGTGAGAGAGGCATTTAAGGCGAAGGGGCATAATGCTTGGTCGTGTGATTTACTGCAAACAGAAATTCCAGGGCAACATATCCAAGGAGACCTATTGGAGTTTATAAACGATGGTTGGGATTTGGCAATATTCCACCCGCCATGTACACATTTAGCTGTATCTGGTGCAAGATGGTTTAAATATAAGCAGGCCGAACAAGCAGAGGCATTAGAATTTGTCCGAGTGTTGCTGAATGCCCCAATAGAAAAAATAGCCCTTGAAAATCCTGTAAGTATTATCAGCACAAGAATACGAAAGCCCAGTCAGATTGTGCAACCCTGGATGTTTGGGCACGGAGAAACCAAAACTACTTGCTTATGGCTGAAAAATCTTCCCTTGCTGAAGCCGACAAATATTGTTGAGGGCCGAGAAGCGAGAATCCACAGGATGCCACCAAGTAAAGACCGGGGGAAGTTGAGGTCAATTACTTTTCAGGGTCTTGCAGAAGCAATGGCTGACCAGTGGGGGTAGGCGGCCGGGAAGGACCCGGAAGGCGGGACCCGGAAGGCGGGACCCGGGAAGGACCCGGGAAGGACCCGGGAAAGGGTTAAGAGGGTAACGATAGCCTTCGACCTTTGCCCGGCCTTTACGCCCCCTTAGCGGGAGCCGGATAGAGGCTCTATGATCATACCTTATAGGTTTTCAGTATTTTCTTAAGATATGAAATCGCCTGAACTTTATCTTTAAACCGTTTCATGCCAATTCCAATTTCTTTTGTGTTTTCGTCATACCATACAAACAAATGAATGCCTTTGGCTTTGCAGATTTTCTCTGCCATATAATCTTGGTATGGCGTAATGTTTAATTTGTTGCCTCTCATTATCTTGAACTCTATAGAAATAAACAATCCAGAATAACAGATTATCACATCTGGAATACCTCTTGTTTGCATCGGTTCACCGTGGGTTTTAAAATACCAACAGGTGGAATCTTTTTCAAATTCTCCCATAAATTCTCTGAGAAAGGCTCCTTCCTTTTTTGGAAATTTTCTCTTCTTTACATACGCCATTATTTTCTACCTCCCAAATTTAAATATTCTCCATTATCACACCTATAGGCTTTTAGGAAATCTGTGCTAACCGAAAGTGCTCCATGGTATTTTTGTAGTTTATAAAAATGCGAATAGTCTGCCCAATTATCAAAAGAATAAGGATATCTATTATTTGACATAGTGGGAATTAAAAACAGTAAACAAACAGTAACAAAAAATATTTTCATTTAGTTGTTCTCCTATCCTTTCTTTCTTCTTTTTTCTTAGTTTCCAAAATTCCTTTCAATATCTTTACAAACTCAGGCGTTTTGTAATAAAAATTCATTTTCCGCTTTAGGCAATTATTTGCTACCAGTAAACTTTTTAGTTGCTTATTGTAATCTCTTGACCTTTCCGTGAAATCCACTAAATCTTCAAAGAGAAGTTGGTTTGTTGATAACATTTTGTTGACAAACCGCTTGCAGTTATTGAGTGAGTTTATTTCGACTGTAACTTGTTCTTCTCCCGTTATTGCATTTTCTTCTTTTGTATAAGTGCTATAATCATTGTACCCAAAATAATCAGAATCATATGTTTCTTGCAAAAAGCTCACTATATATTCTACATGTTCTGGTTTTACTACTACAGTTGTACCGTCATGTGTTGAAAACAACCTACAAGCAAGAGCAACCGAAAGTTTTGCTAATTTTATTCTTTGTACACTTCCTTGTACCAAAGGAATACTGTCTGAATATTTTTGACTCATAGTAATAGCATAACTTAAAATTAGTCTTTCAGCTTCAGGGGTAAACCTTATATCTTTCTCTCTTCTGCTCCATGCCCACATTAAACACTTATTACACAGGTCTGAAGTAAAAACATGTTCAGGTTTACTGTAACTCATTTGGTTCATAAATCCAGTAGCAACATCTTCCTTCGCAACAATTACAGCAAAATCAAGCCTCGAAATATCTTCCGGTCTTCCCATCAATTCTTTTATTGCTTCTATTCCTGACGAGTAGTGAGAAATTCTTAAATTTGAAGAACGTGGATTTGAAATCCAAACCAACCGGACTCTTGCTGACGTTTTTCTTGTAGAACCAACTACTGTTCTTTCAGCTATTCCATTATCTCTTATTGAAGAAAGATTTGAAATATCTTTTACATCTAAACCATTTACTTCATCTAATATTACCAACCTGCTATCATTTATTGGCAATACTCCCCATGAAAAAGTTACATCTTTGCCGACTTGAGAAACTCCACCGATTATTCCTGGCAAAGTAGCAGACTCAAGGGTAATATATTCGCCAACTTTGTAATGTTTACATAACTTTGTAGCAAGTTTGGTTTTTCCTGTTCTTGTATCACCTAATGCCAATAGTTCAAGCCATCCTTTTTCAATTACAGATTCTAAAAACTTAAAACTTAGAACACTGTGAAAAACTAAATCATAAGCAAAAATTAAATTTTCTCTACCTACTATTATTTCTGGAATATTATATGTTAAATCTTCACAGATTTGTTTTATTTTCCATTTGACACCATCAAACCCACTTGCTGCAGGGTTAAATACCCTCAAGTCAGCAATATCCTGTTCTGATAACTTAAACTTATCAAGGTCAGTAAGTTCAGGAATTTGTTTGTCAAATAAATGTGTAGCTTCTTGTGTTTTTGCGTCACTGATAGTCTTACCAAAATAATGATAAGTTTTATTTAGCTGTAAATTATGTCCTTTTGTGTAAACTTTTCTAACTAAAAACTGTTTGTCTATTCTTTCAGTATCTATGGTAGGAGAAATAACAATTTCTTCGATTGTTTGCGTTTCTATTTCTAAGCTAAATTGGTTACATCCCGAAATTCCAATTAAGGCTTTTATTTTGCTTCTTTGTTCGCCTTGTGTACATTTAATTAAGTCAAGGGCATCTCTGTCGTTTACGTTTATTTCAAGAGAACCCCCTGTAAAGAATAATTTACACGCTTTACAAGATTCTCCTTTTGAAAAATCACACTTTACTTTTATTTTCTTAGGAGCGAAATATGGTGAGAAGTTTTTCCCAACAGCAATACCTTTAAATGAAATATCTTTTTGGTAATATTTTTCTTTTACGGCAGAATAAAAATCCACTTCTTTGTAAATAACTTCTTTTTTTTCTTCTTTTGAAATTAAAACTGCTTTTTCGGTAAGAGGATTCCAAGCAGATGTAAATTCAATATTTTTGTCAATACAATAATGATATAAGTCTGTAAAATCCCCATTGGGGGGAAGGATTTCTTCTGGCAAGTTTATAATAAAAACTTCTTTGGCATATTCAGCCAACTTTTCTGCAAGAAATCTTGCTGATTTTTTTCCTATTGCATCAATGTCATATACTATATAAACTGTTTTTCCTGTAAAAGCAGGTAAACTTTCTACATTAAAAGTTCCTTCTCCACCTGTAAAAGTTATTCCATTTATTCCAAATTGCCTTGCCAATAACGTGTCTGGTTCTCCGGCAAATACAACTATTAAGTCTTTTAAAAAAGCTTTTTCTGGCCAGCAAAAGGGTGTGTTAAATCCCTTTACGCCCTTAAATTTATTTTTTGTTTTATGTAATACATCATATTTTCTAATGTTTTGTAGTTCACCGTCTTTTCTTATTATAGGAATGTAAACCCTTTCGTCTCCCCATCCCAGTTTATATTCCTTTATAGTGTCTAAAGTCCAACTCCGCTTTATCAATAGAAGTTTTTGTATCGCTGGAGAATTTAAGAGTTTTTCATGAGCAACGTCCACTTCGGTCATACTTAGAACAGGAATACGTTCATTTCCCATAATTGCGCTTTTAGCAACATTAAAAGAACAAGAATTATACTTCATATAAAATGAAAAAGCGTCACCTTTTGCTTTACAAGCATGGCAATAAAATAATCCTCTTTCTAAATCCAAACTCAGGCTTGGATTCTTGTCTTCGTGGAAAGGACAGAGAACGTTTTGCTTGATGATTGCTGTCTTTAATTGTGGAAAAAATTGCTTATAAAAATCATACCACCGCATATCTCACCTATTTGAAACAAAATAAGAGGGAAGGCAGCATACCGCCGAAAAAAAGGAGGAGAAATTCAGCGTTTGTAATGTATGCCACCTTCCCAAAATAATGTTAGAAGGGTATATCGTCATTTGAATTTACTTCGCTACCAACTATACACTTATCGCCATCTAATTTCTTATTGATTCGTGGGTTTTGAAAACCCTTTTTGTTTGTATATAGCTCGACTTCGTAAAAGTTGTCAAGCAGGTTAGGAAAATAGTCTTCAATGTTAGTCCATTTAAAATCGTTTGGCGCTCCTAACTTCCTTAAATCTCTCGTTAACCAATCCAGGTTGTCAGCAGTTTCCATTCCGGCATATTTATAGATTTTTCTATAAATAAGTGTGCCATTTATTATTTCAAATTCAATAACACATTGTATTCTACCAGATTTTTTTGCTTTTGTAATGTAAACTTTGTCTAACCTTGTCTGGTAAACCCCATCCGGTAAAACTTCAAACTCTCCATCAGTAACTTTTTCTGGGTCATGCATTTCATCAAGGGTTTTCATGTAATCTTCTGGCATTTTATTCATTGTTTTCTCCTATATTTGTTACCGTTAAATGGTTTTTAACTTTATCTCTAACATTTACAACTTTGTTTGATTGTTCTTCTGTAAAAATTTTCTCAATTCTCTCCCAATTTTTTTCACCATCAAGTATCTTGATAGCACCATGTCTTGCAAGTTTTCCAGTCCTGTCACCAGCTAACCAGTTCTCGTTAGGAGTAACATGTATTACTCTTTCAGGTGTTCCATCTTCGCCTGTTTGTGTTGTGTAAAACATAATTACCCCTGTAAGAGAGTCAATAAGTTGCCAAATATGGTCTTGTAAGGTTGTAATGATTTTTGTACGTTCCTTAATTCTCGTTTTTACTTGTATTTCTTTTGCATGAGATACAAATATCAATCCGTATTGACTTAATGCCAGCTTTGTAAGCGGCCTCATCATCTCATCTTTAATCATATCATAGGCTTTACCAAAATCTAAGTCTGCTGGATGTTTGATTTTTTGTTCTGCCATGATATGAGTGATGGCCAACTTGTGAAGTCTGTCAATAGTATCTATTGTGCAAACTTTAAATTTATGTTTTCCTTCTAAAAATTCTTTTCCCGCCGCAAGGAAATCTTGCCAAGTAGGAATAGGAATTTGGTACACCTCAAGTGCATCAAGCCCACCTCCTGTATTGAAAAACAAATTATCTTCAATTTCTGAAAGTAGACAACTTTTTCCTATCTTTGGCACACCATACAGCAAAATGGGGTGTTGCCATAGGTTCTGTCTTGGTTTAGTTTTCTCATTTGGTAGCATTTTTCCCCCTCCTTATCTGTTTTTTAAGTTTGGCTATCGCTTTGTTAAATGTTGGTTCTTCTTCAGAAAGGTAATTCATCATGTAAACATAACATATCCTCCTATTGTAGCTATTGTGGCCGTTTTCTTTTTCTCTGTGTATGTATTCAACGGAAAAATACTCACCGTTCGCCAATTTCCTCATTTTATTACAAGCCTCTTCAAACTGTATTTTCCCTCTGATTTTCATCGTTTTCCTCCTTTTTTATTTTGTTTTGTACTGCCATAAGACATTCTTGTAATTTTTTTTGAAACTTTTGTCCATGATTTTTGACGCCGTTATAATGCACTAATTCATGAATTATTGTTTCTACTAATTGTTGGTTGTTTAATGTAATATCATCAAACAAATCAAGATTTAAGTCGATACCATAAATCACAGCAGCCCTACCCCACGTTCGACCTGAGTTGTAAAAATTAACACTTTCTGGTGGTGGAATATCTAAATCAGTGACCTGTCGTACTATTTGAAATATTTGTTTAACAATAAGTTCTTCTTTAAGTGGTTTCATTTTTTGGTTCCTCCTTTAAAGTTAAATTACTCACCAAGTATTCTATCAATCTTGTCTTCCAATTCTTGCAGCCTGTTCTCTCTTCTCAATCTGTAAAGTCTTTCCGCTTCAATTTGGTCTTCCATTTCCCTTTGTCTGTCAAACCTGTCACTTTCTCTTTGGATTTGTAGCCGAAGCTCATCAACACTTGGAGCTTGGTTTTGTTTCATCATTTGACCCATTATAGCGCCTTGAGACAGGTCTTGCATTATGTCTCTACCAACCCCCTGATATCGAGGGTCAGGAGGAACATAAATTACATCCCCAAAGACGTTTGTCCCGCTACAACAAAGCACTAATACCACTGCCACCATCAATTTCTTCATTTTATTACCTCCTATTTTTATTTAAGT
>JGI24025J20009_10001910_pt1 | contig 15370 bp, 14 predicted proteins | sample Cruoilmetagenom3_FD_20009 | JGI IMG/M metagenome (IMG submission 20009)
GGCGCCATCCTCGCAGACCAGGACTGGGTCCGCTCGCGCTCCGGCGCCGGCCTCGCAATCGCCTCCGCATGGGCCGCCGTCCAGGCGATCTGATGCTCCCGTCCGCGCAGGTCGGTCCCCGCGCCACCGTGGGCCTGCGCCGAAAACGGGCCTGAATGTGAACCGGCGGAGTCCGCCCTTTCTCCGCTTATGCTATTGTTTGTAAACCATTTTCCAACACAGATCGTCAGACCGTCTTCCCAGGAAACCGGTCCGCCTGGATGACGCGCAAGGCCGGAAACCGCAACCTTGGGAGCGGTGCGGGCTCAGGAGCACACGTTTCCGCGCCCGGGGCGCATTTGGGTCCCGCCCGCGGGTGAAAATCCGTTGGCGAGGGCGTCCGGGTCAGCTAAACTTCCCCAAATCCACCCCACTCCGAGGTTTTCATGGCGTTCCGCACCCTGCGCGAAGATTATGCCCGCCACAATGGCGAGGGCGCATCCTTCACTGCCTTGACGGTCTATCGCTTCGGTCGTTGGGCGCTGAACCGCAGATCGCGCGTGTCGCGCGCCATTTTCACCCGGGTCTACCGGGTCCTCAATTCCTACGTGAAGAACATCATCAAGATCGACATTCCGGCGACCGTGCAGATCGGTGAGGGATTGCACCTCATTCACGGCTACGCCTACATCACCATCCACCCCGAGGTCGTCATTGGCGACCGTTGCGGCATCATGCATGGCGTGACGATCGGGCAGAACATGTGGAGTGGCGTCGCGACCATCGGAGACGACGTGTTCATCGGCGTAGGCGCGGCCATCCTCGGCGAGGTCACAATCGGCGATGGCGCCCGGATCGGGGCCAACGCGGTGGTCACCAAGAACGTGCCGGCCCACGCCATCGTCCAGTCGCCCCAGTCGCGGGTCATGCCGAGCCTCACGGCGATGGCGGCCAAGGTCAGCGACAAGGCGGCGGAGGCGGCGAAACGAGACTGACCCGAGCCCGGTCGGGCGTGGCAGCCGCTCCCGATTGTCGACGAAACCGGACAAAACCATCCACGATCCAGTGATAGTAGAGGCGCGGACGCAACACTCCCGCCCCCCAGGGCCCGAGGCTGGACAGGGCTCCATACAATCGCCATAGTTTGCCGCGAAAAAACGAACCCGCTGCCCCGCAGCAAAGACCAAACGAGCCTCCACCCTGCGAGCACAGCCAAGGTATCCCGACATGCCCCTGACCAAAGACGATCTGATCGCCTATCTTTCCGACGCCCTCGACACAGACGACGAGCTTCAGGAAGACACCACGCTTTTCACCTCCGGGCTGCTCGACAGCGTCCTGATGCAGGACCTCATCATGTTCTTCGAGGAAAAGACCGGCAGCCAGGTGCCCGCCGAAGACGTGACGCTGGAAAACTTCGACACACCCGGCGCCATCGTTGCCTATGCCGGGAGCGTTTCCTGAGATGACCGCCGAGACCGGCGTCGACCCGCTGTTGAGCCGCGTGGCCGAGGAATTCGGCACGCCGGCCTACGTCTTCCTGGGGGACCGGATCGAGACCCGGATCGGCCTGCTCAAATCCGCTTTCGGCGAACGCTTCACGCTCAGCTACGCGGCCAAGTCGAACCCCAACCCGGTGCTGCTCGCCTTTCTCGAACCCCGGGTCGAAAACCTCGACATCTCCTCGATCGGCGAGATGCGCCTCGGGCTGAAAGCCGGTTGGGCAGCGGACCAGATGAGCTTCACGGGCCCCGCCAAGCGCGATGCCGAGCTTGAGGAAGCCATCGAAGGCGGTGTCGGCGAGCTGATCGTCGAGAGCGTCGACGAGGCCCGGCGTGCCGACCGGATCGCGCGCGAGAAAGACCGCCGGCAGCGGATCATGATCCGGATCGGCCCCGACCGGGTGCCGAAAGGCTTCGGCGACCAGATGGCCGGCCGCCCGAGCCCCTTCGGCATCGACTACGAACAGATCCACGAGGCGATGCCGCAGATCCTGGCGCTCGATAACCTCGAGATCGTCGGCCTGCACATCTACTCGGGAACCCAGAGCCTCGTTCCCGGCGCGATCTGCGAAAACTACCGCAATTTCATCGCGATCTTCCGTGAGGTCTGTGGGCGGTACGATCTCACGCCTGAGCGGCTGGTGTTCGGTGCCGGCCTCGGGGTGCCCTATTTCGAAAACGACAAACCGCTCGACCTGGGCGTGGTGGCCGACGACATCGCCGGCGACCTCGACGCGCTGCGCGGCGAGGCCCGTTTCGGCGATACCGAGCTGGTGCTCGAACTGGGCCGCTACCTCGTCGGCGAGGCCGGCTACTATCTCACCCGCGTGACGACGGTGAAGACCTCGCGCGGGACCCGGATCGGCCTGTGCGATGGCGGCATGAACCACCACCTGCCCGCGTCGGGCAATTTCGGCATGGTGATCCATCGCAGCTACCGGATGCACAAGGTGGGCGGCGGCGACCCCGTCGGCAAGATCAACCTGTCGGGTCCGCTTTGCACGCCGCTCGACAAGATCGGCGTTGGCGTGAACCTCCCCGAAATCACCGCCGGCGACGTGATCGCCGTGCATAATTCGGGTGCCTATGGGATGACCGCAAGCCCGGTGCTGTTCATCAGCCACCCGATGCCGAAGGAGGTGTTCGCGGTCGGCGATCAGCTTCGCGACGCGACCCGCCGCCTGGGTGATCTGTAAGCAAAGATCACCCGCGGTGACCGGCTGATCCTGGGTTTTGCACGACACGCGACCGTCTCGGACGGGGCCGACATCTCTCTTTGAACCGGCGCGGCACCGACGCCGTCACGGCCGAGCAGGCGGCCCGCCCCGACCACGACGCAAATTGGCGCCGGATCAGGGGTGCGACCGCTTCCCAGTCGGACGCGACGCCCCTCTCCCCGCCCGTCTGCCCCTTGCGGAGGCCCATTTCCGTTTCAGGAAACGCCATCTTAACGCTCCGTGCCGTATGCCATTGCTGCGGAACAAAACGAGAGTGTTTGGCGTGAGCGAGATGCATTCCCAAAGGTCGCGGGAGAGGTCATGAAAATGACCTCTCTTGAACTGGCAAACCGACTGGATCTACGGGCTGTCGGACAGCTGCAACGCGAGATCCTTGCGCGGCGCGGCGCCGATCTCGCGCTGGACGCGGGCAAGGTGGAGCACCTCGGCGCTCTCGCGCTTCAGCTGGTCCGGTCTGCGGCGCGGACATGGGCCGAAGATGGCCATGTTCTGGCCTTCGACAATGCCTCGACCGACCTTGCCGATCAGTTGGTCCTGCTGGGTTTCACCCCCGAAACCGTCACCAGATGGGAGCCCCTGTGATGGCATTGCAGATCCTTGCAGTGGACGACAGCCGGACGATGCGCGACGTGGTGCGCCTGACCCTCACCGGGGCCGGCTTTGGCGCCCACCTGGCCGAAGACGGCGTGCATGGGCTCGAGGTCCTCGACCAGATCGATCCGCCCGACGCAATCATTACCGATATCAACATGCCGCGCATGGACGGGTTCGGCTTCATCAATGCCGTCCGCGAGCAGGCCGAATACCGGGCGATCCCGATCCTGGTCCTGACCACCGAGAGTGCTGCGGAAATGAAGGATCGGGCACGTACGGCCGGTGCCACCGGCTGGATCGTCAAACCGTTCGATCCGGACAAGCTCGTCAAGGCGCTCAGAATGGTCGCGGGGTAACGCATGTCCGATCCAATGGCCGAAATCCGGGCGTCGTTCTTCATCGAATGCGAAGAACTGCTGGAAGCGTTGCAGGACGGGCTGCAGGCGATCGACGACGGGGTCGCTGACGCTGACGCTGAAACCGTCAACATGGTTTTTCGGTCTGTCCACTCGATCAAGGGCGGCGCCGGCGCCTTCGGGCTCGATACGCTGGTCGCCTTCGCCCACAAATTCGAAACCGCGCTCGACGAGGTTCGGGCTGGCCGTCTCAAGCCGGATGCACGGGTGCTGAAGCTGTTTTTTCACGGTTCCGACATCCTCGGCGATCTGGTGCGCGAGTGCCGCGACGGGCTCGAGCATGCCGACGAAACCTACGCGCCCCTGCTGGCCGAACTCGAGCGCCTGGTTCCGCCGACCGAAACGGATGCCGGCGCGCAAGCGGAGATTGACTTCCAGCCGGCGCCTCTGTCGCTGGACCTCGGTTTCGGCACCGCGGACCTCGGGGCGCAAGATGACGAAGGTGCGGGTTTCGGACCCGACGATTTCGCGCCTGCGGTTGACGGCGGCGACGTCGATGGCCCTGTGGCGCGAGGCGCCGAAACCGCCCCGGACGACGATGCCGTGACCGCCGCGCCGGTCTATCGGGTCCGTTTCAAACCGCAATCGGTTCTTTACGCCCACGGCAGCGAACCCCTGTTCCTGTTCCGGGCCCTGCGGGACCTCGGCCCGACCGAGGTGCGCTGCCGAGAAGACGACCTGCCGGGTCTGGACACGCTGGATTGCGAGCACAGCCACATCGGTTGGGACCTGACCCTTCATTCGGCCGAACCCGAAAAGGTCATTCGCGACGTGTTCGATTTCGTCGAGGGGCTTTGCGCGTTGGAAATCGAGGCACCGGATGCCGGGGCCGTCGATCTCATTGCCGGTCCCATCGCCGGTCCCATCGCCGATCTCGGTCTGATCGATCTTGCGGACCTCGCGAGCCTGAGCGACGGATCGGACCCGCCGGACCTGGCAGATATCTCGGCCGCCCCCGAAACATCCGCAGCGCTATTGGCGGGCCCGTCCGGCGATGCAGAAACCGCGCCTGCCCCGGCCCGCTCCCTGACCCCGGATTCGGGCCCGGCGGCGAAGCCGGAACCCGCTTCCGCCGCTGTGACATCACCCCCCGATACGCCTGCAAAACCCGTCCGCACCGCCCCTGCGACACCCCGCGCGACCGTCCGCGTCGACCTCGAACGCATCGATCGCCTCGTCAACCTGGTCGGCGAAATTGTCATCAACCAGGCCATGCTCGCCCAGAGCGTCAAAGCCGAGGGCCTGCCACCCAACTCGCCGGTCCGCACCGGCCTCGAGGAGTTTCTCCAACTTACCCGCGACATCCAGGAAAGCGTGATGATGATCCGGGCCCAGCCGGTCAAGTCGCTGTTCCAACGGATGAGCCGGATCGTGCGAGAGGCCTCCGCAGACATTGGCAAAGAGGTCCGCCTGAAGATCGAAGGCGAGCAGACCGAGGTCGATAAGACCGTTATCGAACGGCTCGCCGATCCGCTCACCCACATGATCCGAAACGCGGTCGACCATGGGCTCGAGACCGCCGATGCGCGCGAGGCCGCCGGCAAGCCGCGGCAGGGCAACGTGACCCTCACCGCCATGCACCGGTCCGGCCGGACCGTCATCGAGGTCGGCGACGACGGTGCCGGGATCGACCGTACGAAAGTTCTGAACAAGGCCATCGTCAACGGCCTTGTGCCCCCCGACACCCAGCTCACCGATGCAGAGATCGACAGCCTTCTGTTTGCGCCGGGGCTGTCCACCGCAACGGCGGTTTCCAATCTGTCCGGCCGCGGGGTCGGAATGGATGTGGTCCGCTCGGCGATCCAGGCCCTGGGCGGGCGCATCTCGATCACTTCGGAGCGTGGCCACGGCAGCACGTTTTCGATCTCGCTGCCGTTGACGCTCGCCGTCCTCGACGGGATGGTCGTGCAGGTGGCGGGCGAAACCCTGGTGGTTCCGCTCAGCACCATCCTCGAGACCCTCGCGCTCACCGATGGCGACATTCGCGCGCTCGGTCCCGACACCCACGTGGTCAACATCCGCGACCAGTTCGTGCCCTTTTTCGACCTCGGCGCCGAGCTCGGTTACCGCGATCCGCTCGCCTCGTATTCCGCCGGGGTCGTGCTGCTTATCGGACAGGAAGACGGTCCAGCCGCCGCCGTTGCCGTCGATGTGATCGAAGACCAGCGCCAGGTCGTCATCAAAGGCCTGCAGGACAGCTACGGCCGGGTCCCCGGCATCGCCGCCGCGACCATTCTGGGCGACGGACAGATCGCGCTGATCCTCGACCCCATCGACCTGGTTTCCATGGCCAGCGGCCAGACCCGGCACAGGGGTTCGCCGGCCCCGATGTCGATCCAACCTGACCAGGCCAAGGGGGTCCAGGCATGACCTATGCGTCGAAACCGGCAGACAAGGCCAAAGACGGCAGCTTGCGCGAACTTCTCTCCTTCCGCGTCGGCGGGCAGGACTATTGTCTCGACATCATGTCGGTGCGGGAGATCCGCGGCGGCACACGCGCCACGCCATTGCCGCATGCCCCGAGGTTCATGCGGGGCGTCATCAACCTGCGCGGAACCGTACTTCCGATTATGGATCTGGCGACCCGGCTCGACCTCGACACCGAGATCGAGCGCGACCGAAGCGTGACTATCGTCGTCGCGGATAACGAGCGCACCGTCGGTCTCATGGTCGACGCCGTCTCCGACATTCTCGCGGTTCCTGAGGGAGACCTGCAACCGCCGCCCGACATGAAGGCGGACAATGAACGCAGTTTCATCTCGGCGCTGATGATCGTCGAGAACCGGATGATCCGGGTCCTGGACCTGAACGCCGTACTGCCACCCCCCAATGAGGACGCCGCATGACGGCGCAACGCCCACAGAACGCAGCTCGGCCCCGGCCCGGGCCGGGGCCGGTGAAGACCGAAAACGGGCTCTCCGGGCCAGAGCTGTCGGAGGCGGATTTCGAGCGGATCTCGGCGATCGCCTACAAGGCGGCTGGCCTTGCGATCGGTGCCGGAAAAACGGCCATGGTCCGAACCCGTCTCGCCCGGCGGCTGCGGGCTTTGAAGTTGCCNAGTTTCGAAGCGTATTGCGGCTATCTCGACGGCGAAGATGGCGCCGCCGAGATCGGCTTTCTGGTGTCCGCCCTGACGACGAATGTCTCGCATTTCTTTCGCGAGAACCATCATTTCAAGATCCTGCGCCAGGAGGTTCTTCCGCCGCTTGTCGAACGGGCGCGCGCAGGCGGGCGGGTAAGGATCTGGTCGGCGGGCTGCGCCAACGGCCAGGAACCCTATTCCATTGTCATGACGATGATCGAGGCGGGCATGCCTCCCGACGGTGATGTGCGCGTCCTTGCGACGGACATCGATCCCAACGTGATCCGCCACGCGCGCGANGGCNTCTACCCCGAAACCATGTTGTCGGGACTTCCGGACAGCGCGCGGGCGCGGTATTTCGAAAGGGTTCCGGCCCCGAAGGAGCCGGTTTGGCGCGCCAACGACGTGCTGCGAAATGCGGTCCAGTTCCGGGTTCTGAACCTCCAGGAGAACTGGCCGATGCGCGGCCGGTTCGACGCCATCTTCTGCCGCAATGTCGTCATCTATTTCGATGCCGGGACGCAGGACCGCTTGTGGCGACGCTTCTCCGACCAGCTCACGCCCGGAGGGTGGCTGTTCATTGGCCACTCAGAGCGGCTTTCGAGCGGCATGCAGGCGCAGTTCAACGGACGCGGTGTCACGGCCTATCAAAATGTCGACCGCTCACCGGGCGTGCCCTGGACGACCGACACTTTGACCCAAGGGTATTGATGAATGGCATTGCGTGACCAACTTCGGATCATCGTGGTCGACGACATGTCGACGAGCCGCGGGCTCATCACGCAGGCGCTCGACGAGGTCGGCATCCGCCAAGTCGAAAGCGCCGCCGACGGCATGAGCGCATTGCAGCGAATCGCCACCTGGCCCGTCCACCTCGTCATTTCGGACATGAACATGCCGGGGATGAACGGTCTCCAGCTCCTTCATGCCCTGCGCACCACCCCGAAGACAAAACAGGTCGGGTTTCTGCTGATCACCGGCAAGGCCGATCGTCAGACCGTCGAAACGGGCAAAAAGCTCGGCATGAACAACTTCCTGGCGAAACCGTTCCAGCCAAAAGACCTGATCCAGGCGATCGAAGCCGTCACTGGGCGCCTGTGAGGGGGAAGTCGATGTCTGCTCAAGCAAGGAAGGCTGGCGGCACGAATGTTGACACTGTTGGACTGGATGCCCTCCTGATCGAAATGTCCCGGGAATCCCAGAACCTGGCGGAACACTGCGGCAAAATCCAGTGCTCGATCTCGGCGATGCTCGACGTCGTCGACCACCCCGATCTCGGCGCAGAGATCCGTGTGCTGCAAGATATCGACCGGATCCAGCAGACCCTCGCGGATATCGCGGCCATTCTGGTCGTGACGGGAGAACACGCAAACGGAGCGCTGGTCCTGAAAGACGAGATTGGATCGGCTATTCGCCTCGAAAGCCTCCGCCGACGCCTCGGGCTCTGCGAACACCTCCCCGGTGACGCGCCTGCACCGGATGCCTGCGATACCACCTGGCTCTGATCCTTCCCAGGGAGCTTATTGGCGACGGGCTTGCCCGGGTCCCGGCCACCGGCCGGCGCGCGCGCGAGATGACACCCGGTGCCCCGCCCTGCCCCTCGCGCACCCCCGCGGCCACACCGCAGCCGAAGTCCCGGCGCCTGCCGGCAAGCGGCCATGAGCCGGTCGCCGCGTTCACGCCAGGCAGGTCGAGGAAAAAACCCGCCGCGGTGGCGGCTATCGGCGCGGCGGGGTCTGGGCCCCGAAACGAGCGCGCGCCGCGCAACGCGCTCGCGCGCGGGCCTTCCGCGCCGGTGCCGCCTGGACGATCCGCTCGCGCCGCCTGTGCCACGGCGTCGCGCCGCGTGCCCCCCGAAGGTCCCCAGCCCGGTTTTTGCCCGGTTCGTTGCCCGATACACGGCCCAATTCACGGCCCGATATACGGCCCGATTCACGGCCCGACTCACGGCCGGTAAACCCCGAGCTGTTCCTCGCCCCGGACACCCGGCGACGCCCCCCCGCTTGCCCGCGAAATGACGCCTGACAAGAATCACCGAGCCCCTGGGAAGCTTCCGTGTGCAGCGGCGCCTTCTTCTTCCTGATGGCGTCTCTCACAGGCGCCGCCGCCCGAAATGACCACGCCACTTGCGCCGATTTCTCGCGTGTTTCCCGAGCGGTCCAGGCGGAACCGCCACCGCCGTTCAAGCTCGGGGGGCAAGGATCGCGACGGCCTGTCAGCACCTATTACACCTGTATCAGGGGCCGATTGCCGGAGACGGTGCCCCGATGCCAAAGCAGACGTAGCGGGCCAAAGCCAATCTCGATGGTCCGCGCGCGCGGCCTTGGCAGGCCGTGCCGAGTCCGACGGACCCCAAACTCAATGTCCAACCTCCACCGTCCTCACTGTCCGGGTCATGGCCGCAAGAGAACATGAGGACGGCCACGAAATCACGATACCACCTCGAACCATGCCTTCAGCGCGAGAACCGGAACGGCCGTTGTCACGCTGACAAACATCGCGTCGGGCGCCGTGCCGAAGCCACATCCGCCGCGCTAAACCGAGCGAGCCGTTGATATCCCTTCGTCGACGGGAACGGCGACCCGCGCTTCGCATCTCGACGGACGGTCCGGCGCTCTGCAATCCGCCGTTCCCAACCGGACGGCGACGGATGACCCCGCCGGCGCGACCGCCAAACAGGTAACAGCCACCGGGTCGTCCTTGCAGATCACGCCACAGGAGGACGGCCTCACGCCGGGACCGCACCGCTGCCGCGCCCGAACCCGTGGTACGATGCGCGCGGGCCGACAAAATCGCAGCTCCGGGCTTTGAACGCGGCGGCTCCAGGGCGGCCGCCGGCCCCGGCGCGGAACGTCGATCGACCCAACCATCGGCTACTGTCGTCGGAGGCGCCAGCCCTGTCCATAGGCCGAACCGCGGCGACCCGTAGCCCCTGCCCATCCCGGTCGCATACGCTCGCCCCGGGCTCATGACCCCGCCGCCGCGGTTGAACCCGAAACATCGACGGCTGTGCGTCCGGTCGTTCCCGCGCCGCGACGCCTGAGTATTCTTTGCCGTTAACCGGCCAGCAACCCGCATCGACATAGGGTGCGTCGAGACGACCCGACGGCNCCCGACGGCGCCCCGCGCAACGGGCACGACTTGCGCAAGCAACCATGAGGCTCTCCAGATGANCAATCCGTCGCAACCCGCCAAACGTCGCTTCAGATTGAACTCGATCCTCGTCAAGATCGCGGCGCTGCTGTTGGTGAGCGGGATGGTCGTCTCTGCGGTAATGGCATGGAACAACATCCGAACCAGCCTGGACTTGATTCGCGATCAGATCTCTCATACCGCGCTTGAAACCAACAAGCTGCTCGCCGCCAGCTCGGCAGAGTCGATCCAGAAACGCGCGACCGCACGGTTGCAGGGCACGTTCGCGCCGCTCACCGGGGCGTTAGACAATCGAAACATCTACGCGACTGCTGTGAATAGCGACAACGAGGTCCTGGTCGAAGGTGGCGCCGCACCCGAAATGCTGGACCCGCTCAAAGCACTTGCCGCCCGCGCGATGTCGCAAGGAGCTTCCGTCACGGCGGAAGATGGCATGCTCGTCGCGACGCCGGTCTTCAACGCCATGGCCGGCAAGCCGGTCGGAGCCGTCGCCAGCGCCTGGTCGGCGGCAGACGCGATCGCCCAAGAGCGTCGCGCGACCCTGCTGAGCGTCCTGCTCGCCTGTGGCGTCGTCGGTGCGGCGATCGTCGCGGTGATGCTCGCGGTCGGCCGTTGGATCGCCGTGCCGATCCGCCGGCTCGCGCGAACCCTGGACCGGCTGGCGGCGGCCGACTACGACCTCGAGGTCGAGACCGCCGGGCGCGGCGACGAGCTGGGCGACATCGGTCGCGCGGTTTCGCACCTGCGCGATCAGTTGGAAATCGCCCGGGAAGGGGCTCGAGAAAACCGCTTTCGCGGCACAGCCGTCAAGGCCTCTTCGGCCGCCGTGATGATGGTCGATGCCGATTTCAGGATCATGTCAGTGAATGAAACCGCGCTCGAAATCATGCGCCGGCACGAGGCCGGCTTTCGGGTCAACACCCCTGGTTTCGACCCCGAAAAGATCGTCGGCCAGGAGATGGGCATCTTCCACCCCGGCCCACTCAAAAAGCGGGTCCGTTCGCTGCTTCTCGATCCCGCCGACGCGCCCTATCGGACGGAAATGGCGGTCGGCGAGAGCCGTTTCCGGCTGACGGTGAGCCGGGTGGAGACCGAGAAGGGGGACCTGGACGGCTTCGTCGTGGAATGGGACGACGTGAGCGCGGAATTCATGAAGCAGGCGATCCTTTCCACGATCGCCAGCAATCAGATCCAGGCCGAGTTCCGTGTCGACGGGACATTGCTGAGCGGCAACGCGCTGATGTCCAAAGCCATGGGCCAGGGCGTTGAAGACCTCATCGGCAATGCGAGCGAACACCTTTTCGATTTCGACAAGACACTCGCAGAGATCAAGGGAACGGTGTTCGAGCAAATCAACCGGGGCGAGGCGGTCCACGGCCAGTTTCGGTTGAAAAGGTCCGATGGCGGTACGGCCGTCATCGATGGCGGCTTCGCACCGGTTCGCGACACCAAGGACCGGCTGCTACGTATCGTGCTGATCGGCCAGGACATTACCGCGGCTCAAGCGCAGTTGAAGCGCTCCGAAGAGGAACGGGTCGGATTGCAAGAAGCTCAGGGAAGAGTGGTGGAAACACTGCGAACCTCGCTGGAAAAACTTGCGGAAGGCGACCTTACGGCCCGGATCGAGACCGCGTTCACGCAAGATTACGACAGGCTCCGGGTGGACTTCAACGAGGCGGCCAGCCGATTGCAGACGGCAATGCGGGGCGTGATCGAAAACGCCGAGCTGATCCAGGGCGAGGCGAGCGAGATCTCGAACGCGGCTGACGATCTATCGAACCGTACGGAACGCCAGGCCGCGGCCCTGGAACAGACCGCTTCGGCCCTCGACGAGTTGACCGCGTCGGTCAAGTCGTCGGCGGATGGGGCCTCCAGTGCCGATGCTCTGGTCGATGGCGCCCGCAAGGATGCCGAGGCGTCGGGAGACGTGGTCCGCGAAGCGGTCGGCGCGATGGGCGAGATCGAAAGTTCGTCCCAGCAGATTTCGAAGATAACTGGCGTCATCGACGACATCGCCTTCCAGACCAACCTGCTCGCGCTCAACGCGGGCGTCGAGGCGGCCCGTGCCGGCGAGGCGGGACGCGGGTTCGCCGTCGTCGCGTCCGAGGTGCGTGCGCTTGCGCAAAGGTCGTCGGAAGCGGCGCGGGAGATCAATGTGCTGATCTCGGCCTCGGACGGCCAGGTCCGGCGCGGGGTCGACCTCGTGGACCAAGCCGGCAAGGCGCTGGCGGGCATCGTCGTGTCGGTCCAGAAGATCAGCCAGAACGTCTCCGAAATCGCGCTCTCATCACAGGAGCAGAGCGCCGGACTCGCCGAGATCAACACGGCGATGAACCAGCTCGACCAGGTCACACAACAGAACGCCGCGATGTTCGAAGAAACGACAGCGGCGAGCCATGCCCTGACGCGCGAAGCGCAAACGCTGACACAGACGATGGGACGGTTCCAGACCGATCGCGAAGCGACGGCGCCGGAAAACGTCGTCAGTCCGCGTTTTTCGAACCGTCGCAGGGACCCCGCTCCATCCGCGGTCGCGCAGAACGCGACCGGTTCGGCGCACGGCCACGAAGCCACGGTCGGCGCCGGGGCCGATGATGACGGATGGGACGAGTTCTGAGCTTGGCAAGTCACAGATGCGAAAAGGAAGATTGCTGATGAGTGAGGGCCGTTCGCGCCAGGGCAGGATCGTGCGCGTGTTGATCGTCGATGATTCTCTGACCATGCGTCGCCTCATCCGCGCCGGACTTGAAACCCACCCTCGTATTCAGGTGATCGGTGAAGCGGGGAATGCCCGCGAAGCGCGCGATGCGGTGAAGTCGCTCCAACCCGACGTTATGACGCTCGATGTCGAGATGCCCGGGATGTCCGGTATCGAGTTCCTTGACCGGCTGATGCGGGCCAGGCCGATGCCGGTCATCATGGTCTCCACATTGACCGGCGCCGGCAGCGACGCCTCCGTGCGCGCGCTCTCGCTGGGAGCCGTCGATTGTGTGGAGAAACCGCGTTTCGGTGTGGCGCGCGAGACGTTCGAACAGTTGACGAAGATGATCCTCGTCGCGGCGCAAGCCCGGGTGCATCGCCCGCCGACCGCCGCCGAAAGACCGCAACCTGCAAGCCGTCCGGGGTGGCGGTGGAACGGACGGTGGCTCCTGCTCGGGTCATCGACAGGCGGGGTCGAAGCCCTGGAGACGATCCTGCATTCCTTTCCGCCGGAATGTCCGCCGACGTTGATCACCCAGCACATGCCGGCCCAGTTCCTCAGAAGCTTTTGCGCGCGGCTGAACACCAACGTGGCCCCTGCCGTACGGATCGCCCACGACGGGGCCAAACCGGCCCCCGGCGAGGTTCTGATCGCCCCGGGCGGGGATGACCACCTTCGGATCGCGCGGGACGGGACGTCCGTCAGGATCAGCCCCGGGCCGAAACGTTCGGGCCATCGCCCCTCGGTCGACGAGATGTTCGGCTCCGCGCTGCCGCATGCAAACAAGATCATCGCCGCGATCCTGACAGGCATGGGCCGGGACGGGGCCGAAGAGATGCTCAACCTCCGGCGTGCCGGCGCCCGATGCATCGGCCAGGACGCCGAAACCTGTGTCGTCTACGGCATGCCCCGGGTGGCCCACGAATTGGGTGCTGTCGAGGAACAACTCCCGTTGGGTCGTATTGGCGAGCGTTTGCTGGAGCTTGCGGCGAGGTGAGAGGGACCGGATCTTCCAACGCAAACGCAAACGCAAACGCAAACGCAAACGCAACCACCCGCGCCGGCGCCAACCACACCTACATCGGCCAGGGGGAATTCGCGATCGACGGCGGCAACGACGCCGTGATCTCCACCCTGCTCGGCTCCTGTGTGAGCGCCTGCATCTGGGATCCCGAACGCCGGATCGGCGGCATGAACCATGTCCTGTTCACCAAAGACAGCGCAAACGCGGCCGAGGTTTTCGGCCATGGGGTCAATGGCATGGGGCTGCTCATCAACAGCTTGCTGAGGTTCGGCGCAGATCGGCGCCGGCTACACGCAAAGGTCTTCGGCGGCGCCAAGATGGTGCACGGACTCTCGGAAGAAGGTGCGCGCAATGGCCGGTTCGTCGTCGAGTTCCTCGGCAACGAGGGCATCTGCCATCTCGGCGGAGATCTCGGCGGCCGGCGCGCCCGGCGGGTGGAATTCTGGCCCGGCAGTGGCCGTGCGCGGATGAAATTCGTGGAAGACGAGGTGAAGGTGAGCCGCGTGGCCGACCCCGCGCCCACCAATTCCGTCGAGCTTTTCTGATCGCGGTCCGGCGCGGCCCGCGAATCCCGCCCGGTTGTCCAAAAAAGATGCCGGGCCTTGACCTGCAGGACCCCCCTCCCGGACGGTTTGGCGATCCCGATACGCCCGCGAACCGCAAAAAAACGCGGTTTGCGCTCCGGCCCTGTGGTGCAGGCAGTCCGCCGACCCTGCCCGGGGCCCAATGACGCCCGGGCGATAGGCCGGCGCAGAGCCGCGATCCGCTCAGGCAACCCCGACTACCCCGCTGACACGCCCGCCGGCGCGGCGGTTGATGGGACGTTTCCGGCCAACCTCGCACCCGAGGTCGGAGGTTTGACCCGGTTCCATTCCCGGTGCAGGCATCACCTGCGCTGGCAACATCGGCAAGTCGGGGGCGGTGCCAGATCAGGGTTTGGCCGTCGACCGGCGCAGCCTGGCCTGAGATCTCGCCGCGGCACCGCGCCGCCCAGAGCCGGTCGCGCATCGCGTGACGCGAGCTGTGCATAGAGCATCCTGCGGGAATGTAATCTTTCATCCGTTTGTTGAGCGCTGCACGCCCCTCCTTGGCGGTCGTGCAGTCCGTCCCGTCTTGCCGGGCGTCAGCGAACCGGGATCTCAACTTGTGACAGAGGATACGCTCAGCCTCCCGCCGCGCCGCCCCTTCGAGCGGGTCCTTACGTGCGCAGTCCTTGGTCATGGGCCAACGCCACGGGTGCGCACGCACAAGGGCGTAAAGCGCCCCGCCATCGTCCCGAACGATGCCCTCCCGGGTCATTCCAATAGCCCCGGCCCCAACGCATCGCGGTGTCCGTCACCAAGGCCACCCGCCAGCAGGGTTGGTCATCGTGCGCGCTGGGCTTCGCCGGGACCGTTGCCAGCGCGCAAGCTGGCAAACGGACCCGATCGGAAACGCCCGCTGACTGATCGCGGCCCCCCCGTGCGGGGTTGATCAGGTTGAGGCCCTGCTCAATGGCAGCGGAATTGCTGACGGCCCTCACGGCCCTCACGGCCCTCACGGCACCGAAGACCCGTGTGGTGTTGCTGCCTGCGAGGCCTCGGGCGATCACTGCGTCCCGAAAGGCGTTTGCATCGGCTGTCGTGTGCGCGTCCAGGGGCTCGTCGCCGCAGCCATCGGTTACCCAACCACATGCCCTTTC
>JGI24025J20009_10001911_pt1 | contig 15364 bp, 16 predicted proteins | sample Cruoilmetagenom3_FD_20009 | JGI IMG/M metagenome (IMG submission 20009)
CCCCAAGAAATGGCAGGACTTCCGAAATCAGGTCACCGATAACTTCCGCATCATATCAGATCAAAATCTTCGGGTTTTCGAGGGATAGGGGTATAATAAAATCAGAGTTCTGACCTGCGGAATTTTTCGGCCCCCGCGCCCCGCCCGCGCCGTTCACCTTTCACCAACGAAAAAGGGCAGGCCCGTTCAGACCCGCCCCCAATCCATTTCGTAACGGCCTGATCTGTATCAGTAAATCACCACCGACCGGATCGACTCGCCCGCATGCATCAGGTCGAACGCCGTGTTGATGTCCTCCAAAGGCATGGTGTGCGTGATCATCGGATCGATTTCCACCTTCCCGTCCATATACCAATCCACGATCTTCGGAACATCCGTCCGCCCCTTCGCCCCGCCAAATGCGGTGCCTTTCCAGACGCGGCCGGTGACCAACTGGAACGGGCGGGTGCTGATTTCGGCGCCGGCAGGCGCCACGCCGATCACGACGGACACGCCCCAACCGCGGTGCGAACATTCCAGCGCATCGCGCATCACCTGCACGTTACCGGTCGCATCAAAGGAATAATCCACGCCGCCGATATGGTCGATGCCGCGTTGGGTCAACCCGACGATCTCTTCGACGACGGTGCCGTCGATCTTTTTCGGGTTGATGAAATGGGTCATGCCGAACTTGCGTGCCATTTCCTCTTTGTCGTCATTCAGATCGACACCGATGATCATGTCCGCGCCGGCCATGCGCAGGCCCTGGATCACGTTCAGGCCGATCCCGCCCAGACCGAACACGGCGGCGGTCGAGCCGATTTCGACCCCAGCGGTGTTGATCACCGACCCGATGCCCGTGGTGACACCGCAACCAATGTAACAGATCTTGTCGAATGGCGCGTCTTCTCGCACTTTGGCCAGTGCGATTTCCGGCATCACGGTGTGGTTCGCAAAGGTCGAGCAGCCCATGTAGTGATAGATCGGCGTGCCATCCAGCATCGAAAACCGCGTGGTCCCGTCGGGCATCAGGCCTTGGCCTTGCGTGTTGCGGATCGCGGTGCAAAGGTTGGTCTTGCCGGACAGGCAGGAATAGCACTCGCGGCATTCGGGGGTGTAAAGCGGGATCACGTGATCGCCCGGTTTAAGCGTCGTGACGCCCTCACCCACTTCCATCACGATGCCCGCGCCCTCGTGGCCCAAGATCGACGGGAACAGCCCCTCGGGGTCGGCGCCAGACAGGGTAAACTCGTCCGTATGGCAGATGCCGGTCGCCTTGATTTCGATCAGAACCTCGCCCGCCTTCGGGCCTTCAAGGTTCACTTCCATGATTTGAAGCGGTTTTCCGGCCTCGATGGCCACGGCTGCCTTGGTGCGCATGACAGCGACCTCCTTTTTGATGTAATTGCCGGAACCGTGGTGCAATCGAACCCGCTTTGCAACTGTGGAAACGACGGTTTCCTTGCCTTTTGCGCAACCCCGCCCCACATGTTCCCAATGCTCAAAACACTGATCCTCATGCCCGCCCTTGCCCTCCTCGCTGCCTGCCAGCCCAAGGGAAAACCCGCAGACGAATGCTGGGCAATCGGGCTGCAATCGCTGGTCGGCACGTCAGTCGCCGCCGCCACCTTTCCGGCAGATGCCAAGACCCGTATTTACGAGGAAGGCGCGCCCCTGACGCGCGACTACCGGCTGGACCGGCTGAACATCGAATATGACAAGGGCGGCACGATCATCCGCATCTGGTGCGGCTGAGGGACTCGACTCGTGGTGCCCGCCTCGGATACACAAGAACATATCGTAAACAATTTGACTCGCCCGCGCCATGCCTGCCCGCCGCATTGCCTCTCTCTGGTTTCCCCGCCTCGGTGCCGAACGGCTGCTACGGGGGCGGCGCAGCCTGCCTGACGACCAGCCCTTCGCGGTAACACGCGACACCGGGCAAATGCAGGTGCTTTCCTCGCTGTCGCTGCGCGCAGAAGAGGCAGGGCTGATCCGCAACCAACCCCTGCGCGATGCCATGGCCATGTGTCCCGCGCTGCAAACCCGCCTGCGCAATCCGCAGGCCGAGGCGGCATTCCTGACCACCCTGCGCCGGTGGGCGGGGCGCTTTTCCCCCTGGGTCACCGAAGAGGGCGAGGAATCGCTGGTGATGGATATCACCGGCTGCGCCCACCTGTTCGGCGGTGAAAAGGCCATGCTGACCGAAATCACCGCCGCCGCCGCCGATCTGGGCCTGACGGTGCGTAGCGCCATCGCGGGCACGCGCGGCGCGGCATGGGGGCTGGCCCGCTTTGCCGGGGCCACCACCGCCCATAACCGCAATGGCGACGCCATCGACCAAGAGGCGCGCGCCACGCGGTCCCGCGCCGCGAAACGCCGCCATTGGGAAAGGGGCGGCGCGGCCCCCGCCCGCGTGCGGCTGATGCCCGACGCCCCGCGCATCGCCCCGTCCGACCAGACCCGCAGCGCCATCTCTCCCCTGCCGCTGGCCGCGCTGCGACTGGACGAGAACACGCAAACCCAGCTGTCCCGCCTTGGGTTGCGCAGCATCGGCGACCTGCTGAACCAGCCCCGCGCGCCGCTGGCCCGCCGCTTTGGCACCACGCTGGTGCTGCGGCTGGACCAGGCGCTTGGCGCGGTGCCAGAGCCGATCTCTCCAGCCCGGCCCGACACCGCCTTTGCCACCCGCCTCAGCCTGCCCGATCCCATCGGGCTGGAAGGCGATATCCTGGCAGGGCTGGACCGTCTGCTGCCCCGCATGTGCCAAAGGCTGCGTGACAAGGGGCGCGGCGCGCGGCGGGTGCGGCTACAGGCATTTCGCAGTGATCGTACCATGGGATGGATCGAGACTGGCCTTGCGCGCCCCGCCGCGGACCCTGACCGCATCCGCCCCCTGCTGGCCCTGAAGCTGACCGAGATAGACGCGGGCCACGGCATCGACATGCTGCGACTGGAGGCTGTTGTGACAGAACCTCTCCACCCCAAGGGCGCGACCGGCCACGCAGAGGCCCTTGGCATTGCCAACAAACGGCTGGCAGGCGAAACCGCACTAGAGGATCTGGTCGGCCGGCTTGGCACGCGGGTCGGACTGGACGCGATCACCCGCCACCACCCCGGCGACAGCCATATACCCGAAAAATCCGCGCAAACCCATGCCGCCGCATGGTCCGAGGCCGCGCCGCCATGGCCCGCCCCCATGGCCCCGCGCCCTGCAATGTTATGGCGGCCCGAACCCGTCACCGCCCCAAGCCGCCCCAACCCGCCGCGCCACTTTCGCTGGCGCGGGCGCGACTTCACCGCCATCGCCGCCGAAGGGCCGGAACGCATCTGCCCCGAATGGTGGCTGGAAGAACCGGAATGGCGATCGGGCCCGCGTGACTATTGGCGCGTAACCACGGCGCAAGGTGACCGTCTGTGGCTGTTCTACGCTCATGGCGCGGCCCTGTCGGACGGCTGGTTCTGTCACGGCAGCTTTGCGTGACTCCCCGCACCCGATCACCGCGCTTTTGGCGCGCTCCGAAGCCTCCGGCGGGGCCGCCCCCTTTAAGACCTAAACCCCCTTCAGACCAGACAGAACGAAATCACCCGCAAGCGCGGCGTATTCCTCGCGCGACACCCCCTTTCCGGGACGATGCCACATATAAAACCAGTTGAGGATACCAAACACCGACATGGCCAGCGCGCGCAGCCGATCGGGGGTTTGCGGTCCCGCCTCTTGCTGCACGGCATCAGTCATCACTTCGACCAACCGGCGCTGCATTGCGATCAGCGGCGCCTGCCGGTCGTGCGGCAGCACCGACAGCGCGTCCAACTGCAATTTATGTTCCGCATCCGCATCCTCGTAGGCGGACAGGATCGCGCGGATCAGCCCGCGCATCCCCTCGTCTTTTGCGCCCTCGACCACCTCGACCAATGCGCCCAAGTGATCCTCAAGGATGTCAAACAGCAGGTCTTCTTTCGATCCCCAGTAGTGATAGATCAGCGCCTTGGACACGCCGCAGGCCCGCGCCGCCCCCGCCATCGAGGCGCGGTCGAACCCGTGCGCTGCGAAATAACCCGCCGCCCCCTTGCGCAGGGCGCGGCGTTTCTCGTCATGGTCGCGTGCCAGTCCCCGTGCCATCAGTCGCCCTTGGGCCTGTTATCAATGATGCGCACGGCTTTGCCCTGACTGCGAGCCACCCCGCCGGGGTCAGATACGTTGATCTCGACCGAGACGCCGATCACCTGTTTGATCCGGTGGCCCATGTCCTTCACCGCCGCCTCGCGGGCGGGCATGTTCACGCCCTCGCAGGCCTCGCACAGCACGCGCATTGCATCCATCCGGCCCTTGCGGTGCAGCTCGATCTGGAAATGCGGGGCAAGCCCCTGCACCTGCATCAGGATCTCCTCGATCTGGGTGGGAAAGACGTTGACCCCGCGCAGGATGATCATGTCGTCACTGCGCCCCGTCACCTTTTCCATCCGCCGCATGGACCGCGCCGTGCCGGGCAACAACCGGGTCAGATCGCGGGTGCGATAGCGGATGATCGGGAACGCCTCTTTGCTCAGGGACGTGAACACCAGCTCGCCCAACTCGCCATCGGGCAGAACCTCGCCGGTTTCGGGGTCGATCACCTCGGGGTAGAAGTGATCCTCCCAGATGTGCAACCCGTCCTTGGTTTCCACGCATTCGCAGGCCACGCCGGGCCCGACCACTTCGGACAGCCCGTAGATATCCACTGCGTGCATATCAAAGGCATCCTCAATCTCGCGACGCATGGCGTTGGTCCATGGCTCGGCCCCGAAGATACCGACCTTCAACGGGCTTTCGCGCGGGTCCAGCCCCTGCGTGGCATATTCATCAAGGATGGACAGCGCATAAGAGGGCGTCACGGTGATCCCGTCGGCGCGGAAATCCTCGATCAGGCGCACCTGGCGCGGGGTCATGCCGCCCGAAATCGGCACCGTGGTCAGACCAAGGGTATCCGCCCCCAGATGGATGCCAAGCCCGCCGGTGAACAGCCCGTAGCCATAGGCGTTGTGCAGCATATCCCCCGCGCGCAGCCCCGCCGCGCGCAAGCTGCGCGCAACCACGCCGCCCCACATATCCAGATCGTTCCTGGTATAGCCCACCACCGTCGGCTGGCCCGTCGTGCCAGACGAGGCATGAACCCGCGCGACCTGATCGCTTGGCACGGCAAACATGCCAAAGGGGTAATTGTCGCGCAGGTCGGTTTTCACGGTGAAAGGGAACTTCGCCAGATCGGCCAGCGATTGCAGGTCATCCGGATGCACCCCGGCCTTGTCGAACGCCGCGCGGTAATGCGGCACGTTGTTATAGGCATGGGCCAGCGACCATTTCATCCGCTCCAGTTGCAGGGCCGAAATCTCGTCCCTGCTGGCTGTTTCGATATGGTCCAGATCACCGGCTTTCGGCGAAAGATCCTCCATTCACTCCTCCCTGAGTGGGGTGTCAGACGGCCTCCAACAACAGGGCAATGCCTTGGCCCACGCCGATGCACATGGTGCAGACGGCGCGTTTCGCCCCCGCATCCACCATGTTGATCGAGGCCGTCAGCGCCAGTCGCGCGCCGGACATGCCAAGCGGGTGGCCAAGCGCAATCGCGCCGCCGTTGGGGTTTACGTGGTCGGCATCATCCGCAAGGCCAAGCTGGCGCATGGTGGCCAGCCCTTGTGCGGCGAATGCCTCGTTCAATTCGACAAAATCGATGTCGGTGATTTTCAGGTTGTGCTGGTCCAGCAGCTTTTGCGTCGCCGGTGCGGGACCGATGCCCATGATGCGCGGCGGCACGCCGACGGTGGTCATGCCGGTGATGCGCGCACGCGGGGTCAGCCCGTATTTTTCGACCGCTTCTTTCGAGGCCACGAACAAGGCCGCCGCCCCATCATTCACGCCCGAGGCATTGCCCGCCGTGACGCTGCCACCTTCGCGAAAAGGTGCGGGCAGGCTGGCCAGTTTTTCCAACGTGGTGGCGCGGGGGTGTTCGTCGGTGTCCACCACCTTTGGGTCACCCTTGCGCTGCGGGATGGTGACGGGGGTGATTTCCCGTGCCAAGCGTCCGCTCGCAATGGCCGCTGCGGCGCGTTCTTGCGAATTGAATGCAAAACGGTCCTGATCTTCGCGGCTGATATCAAAATCGGCCGCCACGTTTTCGGCCGTTTCGGGCATGGAATCCGTGCCGAACTGCTTGTGCATAGCCTTGTTGATAAAACGCCAGCCGATGGTGGTGTCGTAAATCTCTGCCTTGCGGCTGAACGCAGCATCCGCCTTGGGCATGACCAGCGGCGCGCGCGACATGGATTCCACGCCGCCCGCGATGATCAGGTCCGCCTCGCCGCAGCGGATCGCCCGCGCGGCGCTGCCCACGGCATCAAGGCCGGACCCGCACAAACGGTTGATGGTGCCGCCCGGCACATCCTCGCCCACACCGGCCAGCAACACAGCCATGCGCGCCACGTTGCGGTTATCCTCGCCCGCTTGGTTGGCGCAGCCCATCAGGCATTCGTCCACCTGCAAATCACCAAACGGCGCGACCAGATCGCGGATCACGCCCGCCAGCATGTCGTCGGGGCGCACGCCCGCCAAACCGCCACCGTAACGGCCAATCGGGGTGCGCAGGCCTTCGCACAGAAATGCGTCTCTCATTCTTCTGTCTCCTCGAAATGTTGTCCGGAAATTTGCCGTGACAAGCCCCTGAAGACCGCGACCTTGCGACCGTCCTCGCCCGTCACCACCACGTCATACACGCCCGACCGTCCGGTCCGCGCGACCTCGCTCGCCGTGGCGGTCAGGGTTTCCCCCTCCTTGCCCGGGCTGAGATAGGTAATGGTGTTTTCTTGCGCGACAACCAACTTGTTGTAGGTGTTGCACGCAAAGGCAAAGGCCGTGTCCGCGAGGGTAAAGATATAGCCACCGTGGCAGATGCGATGCCCGTTCAGCATCATTTCCTGCACCGGCATGGTCACGGTCACGCTGCCCGGCGCGATGCTTTGCAGCACCATGCGCAGGTTTTGCGATGCGCTGTCCGTCGCCCACATAGCTGCGGCCGAGCGTTCCGCCCGTTCCTGAGAATCCATTTTGGCTCTCCTCCCTTTGGTCACGCCCTGACCCTGCACAAAACCGACCAAACGGTCAATAGTATTGCTTTGCGTCACGCGATGGCCCATGATCGGCGTAAAGGGAGGGACCAATCAATGCTGCAAGCGCATAGTTACGCAACGGCAGAATGGATTTCCGCAGGGCGGAATGCTGTAGAGATTCACGATCCGGCGACGGGCGACGTGATTGCCCGCGCGGGCGATTGCGGGCTGGATTTCGGCGCGATGCTGGACCATGCGCGCAGCATCGGCGGCACCGCCCTGCGGGCCATGGGCCTGCATGACCGCGCCCGTATGCTCAAGGCTCTTTCCGGTTATCTGGATAACCGGAAAGAGGAATTATACGCCCTCAACCCGCTGACCGGCGCGACCCGCCGCGATGGCTGGGTCGATATTGACGGCGGCATTGGCACCATGGGTTTGATCGCGTCGAAAGGTCGGCGCGAGATGCCGGATGGCGATATCTATCTGGATGGCGATATTGAAAAGCTTTCGCGCAATGGCTCCCTGCTGGGGCAGCACATATGCACGCCGTTGCAAGGGGTTGCCGTGCAGATCAACGCGTTCAACTTCCCCGTCTGGGGGATGCTGGAAAAGATGGCCCCGGCCCTGCTGGCGGGCGTTCCGGTGATCGTGAAACCGGCGACCCAGACCTGCTACCTGACCGAGGCATGTTTCCGCATGATCATCGAATCGGGCATCTTGCCGGAAGGCGCGGCGCAACTGATCTGCGGCGCGACCGGCGATCTGCTGGACCGTCTGGGCGCGCAGGATGTGGTCGCCTTTACCGGATCGGCAAACACCGCGCTGATGCTGCGATCCAACCCCAACCTTCTGCGCCATTCCACCCGCTTCACCGCCGAGGCGGACAGCCTGAACGCCGCGATCCTTGGCCCCGATGCGGCACAAGGCACGCCCGAGTTCGATCTGTTCATCAAAGAAGCCGTGGCCGAGATCACCACCAAGGCGGGTCAGAAATGCACCGCCATGCGCCGCCTGATCGTGCCCGCCGCCCAATTGGACGCGGTGCAATCGGCCCTGACCGGCGCGCTGTCCCATATCAAGATCGGCAATCCCCGCCTGAAAGACGTGCGGCTTGGCGCCTTGGCCTCTTTGGCGCAAAAGCATGACGTGCTGGAAAAACTGGCGGTGCTTCAAACCGAGGCTACGCTGGTTTTTGGCGATCCTGACAATTTCGAAACGCTGGATGCCGACCCCACGCAGGCCTTCTTGCCGCCCATTTTGCTGCGATGCGATGATCCGGACGCCGCCAAGCGGATTCATGACACAGAGGCATTCGGGCCGCTTGCCACCCTCATGCCCTTTCGCAACACCGCCCACGCAGCGGAACTGGCGAACCGGGGTGGCGGGTCATTGGTGGCTTCGTTGTTCACCCACGACAACACCGTCGCCCGCGAAACCGTCATGGCATCCGCCGCGCATCATGGCCGCCTTTACATCGTGAACCGCGACAACGCGGCCGAGGCGACGGGGCATGGATCACCCTTGCCGCACATGATCCACGGCGGCCCCGGCCGCACGGGCGGAGGAGAGGAGTTGGGCGGCATTCGCGGCGTCATGCATTACATGCAACGCACCGCCATTCAGGCCAGCCCGGACATCTTGACCGCGATCACCGGCCAGTGGGTGCCGGGCGCGGCAGAGCTTTCGCACGACAGGCATCCGTTCCAACGCACCTTCCACGAGATCGAGATCGGCGAGACACTGCACACCGACCCGCGAACCGTCTCGCTGGAGGATATCGAACATTTCGCCCATTTCACCGGCGATACTTTCTATGCCCACATGGACGAGGACGCAGCCCGCGCGAACCCGTTCTTCCCCGGACGCGTCGCCCATGGCTATCTGCTGCTGTCTTTTGCCGCCGGGCTGTTCGTGCAGCCCGATCCGGGGCCAGTGCTGGCCAATACCGGGCTGAACGGCCTCAGCTTTCAGAAACCCGTATCCCCCGGCGACAGCATCGCGGTGCGCCTGACCTGCAAGCGCAAGACCCGCCGCACCGACAGCTATGGAGAGGTGGCCTGGAACGCGACCCTGACCAATCAGGACGGCGATCAGGTGGCGGAATACGAATTGCTGACCATGGTGGCCTATACCCGCGACTGACACGCGGCAGGCGGCAAGATCAATGGCCGAAAACAGCAGTTTGCCTGCCCTGCGGCTCCGGTGTATCCCTGCGCCATGGATCATTTGAAACCCCTGATAGATGCGCTGCACGCCGAAGGGCGACTGCGCGTCTGGTCGCTGGTCATCACCGCATTTGGCGATAGCGTGCAACATCGCGGCGGGCGCATCTCGACCATGCGGCTGGGGCTGCTGCTGGGGCGTATCGGGATCGAACCCGGCGCGCTGCGCACCGCCCTGTCACGGCTGGGGCGCGATGGCTGGGTCAGTTCCGAACGGCAGGGGCGCGCCTCGCTTTACCGGCTGACGGACAAGGGCGCCGCCGAATACCGCGATGCTAGCCCGCGCATCTATGCCGCGCCGGTGCAGGGCCGGACCACAGAATGGGCGCTTAGCCTTGATGACGATCCAAAGGCGCTGAAAATCGGCGGGCTGTCACTGCGCCCCGCCGCCGCGCCCCATCCCGAAACCGGCTTTCGCATGACAGGCCAGCTGGAACAGATCGCACCGGCGGTGCGCAACAGCCTTTTGCCGCCCGACCACCTGGCAGCCCTGCGCGCCCTGCTGCGCGATCTGGACAGCCTTCCGCCCAACCTGTCCCCGCTGGATGCCGCCGCCGCCCGCACCCTGCTGATCCACCGCTGGCGCCGCATCGTCCTGCGCTTTGCCGAGGTGCCCCCCGACCTGCTGCCCGATGACCTGCCCTGCCCGCGCCGCCGCATGGCCGAAGCCTATGCCGCCCTGACCCCCGGGGCAGAGGACTGGCTGTCCACCGCCCTGCCCGACATCGGCGCAATGCCGCCCCCCGACGCCAGCTTTGCCCGCCGTTTTGATGGAAATGCTTGATTTGCCGCTCCTTTGGCGCAACTCTTGATCCATGAGCTTTCAACCAACCCCGTTTCCCACCAGCAACGCACCGGAACAGGTCGCCTTCGACCGGCGCGAACTGGGCGTGATCCTTGGCCTTTACGGGCGCATGGTGGCCGCAGGTGAATGGCGCGACTACGGCATGTCCTTTCTCAAGGATGTCGCCATATTCTCGGTCTTTCGCCGCACCGCCGAACACCCGATTTACCGGATCGAGAAACGCCCGAAATTGCGCGGGCGCCAAGGGCTGTATTCCGTGATCGGAATGGACGGGCAGGTACTGAAACGCGGCCACGACCTGCGCAACGTGCTGCGCGTGCTGGAACGCAAACTGATCCGCGCCGTTGACTAAGCCTCTTTCGGAACACCGCACATGACCCAAATCCGCACCATCGCCATTCTGGGTGGCGGCCTGATCGGCGCCAGCTGGGCCGCCCTGTTCCTGTCGCGCGGACTGGCAGTGCGCCTGGCCGACCCGTCTGAAAACGCCGCCAATGATGCGCGCCAACGCATACAGGCCGCCTGGCCGCACCTGGCACAACTGTCAGACATCCCAGATGCCCCGCCATGGGACGCGCTGTTTATCACGCAGGACATCGCCGAAGCCTGCGCAGGTACCGATTTCGTGCAGGAGTGCGGACCGGACCGCTTGGCCGTCAAACATGCCATGCTGGCCAAGGCCGAACCCGCGCTGGCGCCGACAACGCCGATCGCCTCCTCAACTTCTTCTCTGATGGCCTCGGAAATCGCACAAGATGCGCAGTACCCGCAGCGCATTCTGGTGGCCCACCCGATGAACCCGCCGCATCTTGTGCCGCTGGTCGAACTGGTTCCCGGCAGCGCCACCGACCAGCAAACGCTCGACACTGCCTTTGATTTTTACCAATCGCTCGACCGCGTCCCGATCCTTGTCAAGAAAGAGCGGCGCGGCCACCTGGCAAATCGCCTGACCTCGGCCCTCTACCGCGAGGCGGTGAATATCGTGGCCGAAGGCATCGCCTCGGTCGAGGACGTGGACCGCGCCATCGCCAACGGGCCGGGCCTTAGATGGGCGCTGATGGGGCCGCATCTGATCTATCATCTTGGCGGCGGGGCGGGCGGCTATCGGGCCTATCTCGACCACCTCGGCCCCACGCAGGAGGCCCGATGGGCCGACCTCGGCGCGCCGCGGCTCGATGCCGCGACCGTCGAGACACTGGTGCAGGGCCTTGAGGAAGAATTGAAGAACCTCGACCCGACCCGCCTTACCCAAGCCCGCGACGACGCCCTCGTTGCGCTTGCGAAACTGAAAAAACAGGCAGGGCTTTAACGCGTCACCCACTCACCCCGCCGGACCGAGGTTACGTTGCCATCTCCCGCATCCGCGATCCGCCGCAACGCCGCGTCTAGGTCTTCATAGGTCACCGCCATGTGATGCGCATTGGCGTGCAGGATACGCCCGTCGCCCATGGCCCAGGCAACATGCCCCTTCCAGAACAGCAAATCCCCCTGCCGCAGCGTAGCCGGGTCGAACGCCACCTCCACTCCCAACTGCTTTTCCTGCAAATCGCTGTCACCTGGGCAGGCATGACCGCAGGCCAGCAAAGCCCCCTGCACCAGCCCCGAACAATCAATCCCCGCGCGGGAGTTGCCGCCCCAAAGGTAAGGCGTGCCCAGAAACAAAGCAGCCACGCCTACGGGGTCATCCATCCGCTGCGACAACGGCGCGACATGTATCGCGGGCACGAACCCGTCCTTGCATTCTACGAACCGCCCGACCTGCCGCGTTACCCGCAGCTGTGCGCCGAAACTCAGGCAGGCCCGTTCGGGCCGCTTGAAATCCGCCTCGGCATAAAGATGCGAGGCAGGCGCGTGCACCCAATGCGTCGGTGTCGCTCGCTCCTCCAGCTGCGCTTCGCGCAGATAGCCGCAAAATCCGTCGCGCGCGGCTTCCACAAAGGCCCAACCGTCGCGCGTATCATATAGGGTTATACCTTCCCCCATCAGCAGCTGGCGTTCACGCGGGCCATGCGGCGCGCGTAAAAGGTCCGCAACAGGCACCGACAGTTGACGCGGCCCCCCCTTGCAGAATCGCTCCGCCTGCACCTGTCCGCGCAAACGCTCCGCCGCCACCCGCCCGTTGAAAGGCGTCACACGCCGGTCGAACGTCACAGGTCCAGCGCCTCTGGCAGGGCCGCCAGCAACGCCCGCGCGCCCATGCCCACACCGCCCTTGGGCCGCGCAGGTTTCGCAGCCGCCGACCAACCGTAAATGTCGAAATGGGTGTAACGCCCCGCACCTTCGGCAAAGCGCCGCAGGAACAGCGCCGCCGTGATCGCACCGCCGAACCCGCCCTTCGGCGCATTGTCCAGATCGGCAATGCCGGGTTCGATATCCGCCTCGTATGGCTCGTGGAACGGCAGCCGCCAGACCGGGTCCGCCACGGCCGCACCGGCCCGTGCAAGGGCGGCGCAAACTCCATCGTCATCGCAGAAAAACGGCGACAGGTCCGGCCCCACGGCCACCCGCGCCGCGCCGGTCAGCGTCGCCATGGACACCATCATATCGGGGGTTTCCTCGGCCCCGAGCGCCAGCGCATCCGCCAGCACCAGCCGCCCTTCGGCATCGGTATTGTTGATCTCGACCGTCAGCCCCTTGCGGCTGGTCAGAATATCCTGCGGGCGAAACGCATTGCCCGCCACGGCGTTCTCCACCGCCGGGATCAGCACCCGCAACCGCAACTCCAACCCCAGCCCCATGATCATATGCGCCAGCCCCAGCACCGTGGCCGCGCCGCCCATGTCCTTTTTCATCAACCCCATCGATGCCGCGGGCTTCAAATCCAGACCGCCGGTGTCGAAACACACCCCCTTGCCCACCAGCGTCAGCGTCGGCCCCGCATCGCCCCAACGGAAATCCACAAGCCGCGGCGCTTGCTCGGCGGCGCGACCAACCGCGTGGATCATCGGGAAATTCTGGCTCAGCAATTCCTCGCCGCGCACCACCCGCGCCTCGGCCCCATGTTTGGCGGCCAAGGCCAGCGCCGCGTCTTCCAACGCCTCCGGCCCCATATCCGCCGCCGGCGTGTTGATCAGGTCACGGGTCAGGAATTCACCCTCCGCGATGATTTCCACACGCGCAGCATCCACGCCCTCGGGCGCGACCAGCCGGGCCTTGGGCGCGGATTGCGCCGCGTAGCGGTCGAACACATAGCCCGCCAAAAGCCAGCCAAGCGCCTCTTCTTCGGCGGCATCAGCGGGCAATCCACCTTCGATCCGGTAAACGCCTTCGGGCAGCGCCCCCACCACCGCCGCCAGGTGGAACCGCCCGCGCGCGCGCTTGGCGGCGGTGCCATAGCCCACCACCACCGTTTCCGGCTTGCCATCCTCGGACGGGATCACCAGCGCCTTGCCGATCGCACCGGAAAATCCGCAGGCTCGCACCCATGTGGCGATCCATGCGGGACGTTCCTCCAGCCACGCTTCGACCTGGCCAGCCTCGATCAGGAAGAGAGAGATCGCCTCGTCGCAATCTTTGGCAAACTTGGGGGCGCGGGCATCGGTCATGGAAATGGCTCCTCGGGGGTGATTACCCGTCGCAACCTATCCCAGTTGCAGCCGCCCGCAAGGGGGCATGGCCCCGCAAAGGACACGCGGCCGGGTTCAGATCGACAGATCCTGCAAATCCCACACGGCGGTCAAGGACCGCTCGCCGATCCGCATCAACCGCGCCAGCACCGCAGCCAGCGCCGTGGTATCGCCATTGTCCACGCAAACCGTCACGTCACGCGCCACCCGCGCCAGCGAATACATCCCGATCTGTTCGGAAATCGCCACCATGGACCGCACGTTCTTGCGCATCTCTTCCATTTTCGCCTCGCGGTACAGCCGATCCGCATGGGACAGCCGCACAGCCAGTTCTTCCATGGCCCGGCACACGACATCTTCTGCACCCGCTTCGCCAAGCTGCGCATACAGATCGCCGATCCGGTCCTGGTCCAGCCTGACAGCCTCGTCCTGTTTCAAAAGCGTAACCTGTTCCACTATCTCACCCCTTCTTGCTTTGCCCCCACCGGCAACCCGCGCAATCTGCACCTTCAACCCTTCCCAAAAGGTTATGCGCGCCGTCCGATTTCCCTCGAACTTTGCGCGAATACACACTAAATCTGCGCTTTGAACCCAAGGACGGAGGCCAAGATGCATCACGCGAAACCCCTGCCCAGCTACCTGATCCAGCGTTACGCTGGCTGGAAAGCGACATCCTACAAGGAAAATCAGGCATGGTACCGTCGCCTTGCCGATGGCCAGCATCCGCGCGCGATGGTGATCTCGTGCTGCGACAGCCGCGTGCATGTCACCTCGATCTTCGGGGCCGACCAGGGCGAGTTTTTCATTCACCGCAACATCGCCAACCTGGTGCCCCCGCACAAACCCGACGGACAGCAGCACGGCACCTCGGCTGCGGTCGAATATGCGGTGACCGCGCTGAAAGTCGCCCATGTGGTCGTTATGGGCCATTCCTCCTGCGGCGGCGTCGCGGGCTGCCACGCCATGTGCACCGGTAAAGCCCCAGAACTGGAAGAGAAATCCAGCTTCGTCGGCCGCTGGATGGACATCCTGCGCCCCGGGTTCGAACGCGTCAAAGACCTGCCCGAAGACCAGCAAACCCCGGCACTGGAAAAAGAGGCCGTCCTGTGCAGCCTTGAGAACCTGATGACCTTCCCCTTCGTGGCCGAAGCAGTGGAAACCGGCAAGCTCACCCTCCACGGCCTCTGGCACGACATCGGCGAAGGTGCCTTGGAATATTACGAGCCGGAAAAAGGCTTCACACCCGTCTGATGCTTGATACCGCCGCGAATTGACCCCATCCTGCACCCATAAGGAGTGCGGGATGAGTGAACAGTCGAAAGCGGAGTTCAAATGCTTGGCAGAAGTGATCATTGCAGAAGCCAAGGAAAGACAATTCACAAAATTGGACCTGTCGCATTCAACTTTGTTGAAGCGTTGGAACGGCAACGAGTGGCCGCGCGTTGTTTCGGTAAAGTCGCCGGTTTCCTCAGAAGGTGCCACACTTGGCAGCCCCTCCCGTAAATCCGGAAAAGTAAACGACTTTATAAATATTACCACCGAGGTGAAGGGCGAAAATCGAAATTTGAACCGAATTGCAACCTAGAGCCGGGCCGCCAGCCTTATGTGTCACATCCCGGCAGGTAGTATGGCTGTTTTTTGAACAGCTCCGGTTTGAGTTTGTGCCAATCCTTCATCGCCTGCAAGGGCGGCTTGCTGCCCAAGGC
>JGI24025J20009_10001912_pt1 | contig 15362 bp, 13 predicted proteins | sample Cruoilmetagenom3_FD_20009 | JGI IMG/M metagenome (IMG submission 20009)
CTCTGAGGCTGGCTTTGGTATGGATATGGACCTGCCTGAAGATTTTGACCGGCTTGAAGCTTATGTGAGGAAAACAAAACTGGGGGAGATAAAGTAAAGTTTACAAAAAAGCTTCGTTTACTAATAAGAATTCTTCTCGTAAATCCTTTTACAAGATATTACGCAGTGCATGGGCGATAAACCCTGCAGCGGGTGGGACGATAAAGGTAATGCCATAGCGAATCATGGCTGCCTTGGGATTGATGAGGGCGATTTCAACCGGAAAACGGGAAATGGACCACAGGGACCAGGCCGTCACAAAGCCAACCATTGCACCTAAACCAGCCCCTGCTTTATAAAACCCTGCCACAATTGGGAAGACTGCATACGGGGATCCGGGGATGATACCTCCTGCTAAACAACCAAGTAAAACCGCTTTGACCCCGGCAGCGTTTCCCAGCCAGCTTGCAATCAACTCCTTAGGGAGCAGGACTTGCATTAAACCCGCGATTATAAATCCTGCCAGGGTAATGACTAAGTTATTCCTAAGGGTAGACCCCGCAAGTTTCAACCCTTCGATGGCAATATCTTTTCCCTGAAGAAGTGCCAAAACCAGTAAAATGACGGCGACCAGAACTAGAATATAGGCAGCGGTATTCATATATTTGCTCCTTTGGGGGTTTTTCATCGGTGATAATACTCCTGAGATGGATGTGAATGTCACAATGCTAAGCAAAAACAATTATAACCTTGGAAGAGCTCACAAATGAGGCTGGTTAATGATGCTGGTTTGGGAAGGGATAAGGATTATCGTTCCTATTGGGCATATCATATCAGTTAAGATTGGCAGATTAATGGTCGTCATCCCTATCATCAATCGCATGCCAACGAACAAACAATGCAGCCTTTGTGAAAAAATAACGCTTAGAATCCGACTTAAGCACCTAAGATAAAGCTTGCATTTTATCAATCGACAATTGCCTGCATAGATTACAAGTTATTGCTAGTTCTTCCAATCCTCAGAAGGTTAGAGCGAATAAAAAATTTCGATCTTTCCTGTCGCATCCCAAGTGTGGCCTGTCAAATAAGTCCCACCTTCGTACAGGATTTATTTTATTGGGTCAGTGACCCTTTTCTTATTTAACCTCAGTTTGTTTAATCTCTGACGTCCCCCAATGTCCAAAGGAGATGCGGTAAAGGATATAATCCCAGGTGTTCCCCATCAAATTCCCCATGCGGATCATACGCATCGCAAGTTCCATCGCTTTGGTGGTTTCTTCGCTGTAGGTATCAACAATATTTTCTCTTGTTTGCGGATCTGGCTCACCATTTGCTTCTGCCCAGTGCTGGGCGTAGAGCAGGGCGGGGACTTCTTCAGGTGGGCAGTGGTGAAATGCACCCTCTGCAAGGGCATTGACTTCTGAGTCGGTTAACCCTGCATCGAGCGCCATCTTTGCATGGGCGTATTGGCAGTAGCGACAGCCATTGACCTCCGTCACCGTTAGCATAATCCTTTCGCGGAAGGAATCTGAGATGGGACCGTCGCGCATTACCTGCTTGATTTTTTCGCGTTGATTGAAGATGGCTTTCGTGTCTTTAAATATCGTTCGCAGGCTGTGATAATATCGTCTTTTGAAGGGTTTCATTTTCTTCACCATTTTCTTATATCTGACCTATTCTACCATTGATAGTTGACCTGTTTAATCAGCTTTGAATTAATTAAATAACCCAATAAATAATTGTGAAGAAGATCGTTCTCAGCCTAAATTAGTTAAGAAAATATAATATGATATAATTTCAGCAGAAAGGCTCAAAAAGAGCACAAAGGAATGGTAAGAACCTTATCTCTAGATGACAATCCTAACACTCACCATAAGGAGGTTTGTCTATCGAAAAATTGCTTGTGTAATCTGCTGGTTAAAGAGAAAATAAACTGATTTCTAGAAAATTTAAGGAGAGGTGCAATGCTTTTTAAGAGACTATTGACCATTGGGTTTTTGTTGATTCTAATCAGTGGCGCCCTGGTTGGCTGTGGCTCTCAAGACGAAGAGACTGAAAAAATTGAAGAAATGGAAGAAGTGGTGATTGGCGTTTATGAGCCAATGACCGGTGCCCAGGCTGCGGGTGGTGTCCAAACCATGCAGGGGGTTGATCTTGTTTATGCTCAGAAAAATGAAGTTTTGGGTGTCCCGATTCGCATGGTGTTGGTTGACAACCGGGGCGATAAAGCTGAGTCAGCAACAGCGATGACGCGCTTGATTGAGCATGAAAAAGCAGTTGCTGTGGTTGGAAGCTATGGTTCTTCAAACTCCATGGCAGGCGGTGAGGTTTCAGAAGCAGCCGGAATTCCCGTAATGGGTTGCTCACCAACCAACCCACTGGTGACAGAGGGTAAAGATTATTACTTCAGGGCATGCTTCATTGACCCATTCCAGGGACGCGTGATGGCCAAGTATGCGACGGAACAGGGCATTGAAAAAGTGGCCATCATCCAGAATATTTCTCAGGATTATTCTGTGGGTCTGGCTGCATTCTTCAAGCAATCGTGGATTGATTTGACAGGTTCGGATGCGGGTATTGTTTCTGAGACATCCTATCAAGATGGCGATCAGGATTTCACCGCCCAGCTTTCCGATATTGGGGATGCAGAAGCCATTTTTGCCCCCGGGTATTACGGCGATGCTGCTTTGTTGATGAAGCAAGCCAGGGAAATGGGTTTCACCGGACAATTTATGGGCACGGATGCATGGGAAGCGCCAGAGCTGGTTGATATTGCTGGCGACGCTGCAGAAGGCGCAGTTTTCAGTTCCCACTATTCTGCTGAAGCAGCGACAACCCCAGCCTCGGCACCCTTTGTGGAAGCCTTCGAAGCGGAATACGGTGAGGCTCCCAGCGCAATGGCCGCCCTTGGCTATGATGCTTATATACTCGTGATCGACGCAATTGAACGAGCTGGCTCCTTTGACCCAGAAGCTATCCGTGATGCGATGGCTTCTACGGAGAACTTTGAAGGTGTGACGGGTTATATCACCATCAATGAAACAGGTGACGCAGTGAAAGATGCTGTTGTCCTTCAAGTTCAGGATGGCGCATTTAAATATCTTTCTACAGTTAGTCCGTAAACTGGATAAATGGAATAGGGCGCTCGAAGTTTTCGAGCGCCCTTTTGTTTTCATTTGGTTTGATTAAAGTAATTTAGAATGATTGGAATGATCCAATGACCCTTGATTCTTTTTTCCAAAATTTAGCGAATGGCATATCACTGGGAAGTTTATACGCTTTGATCGCTATTGGCTACACAATGGTATATGGCATCCTGCGATTGATTAACTTCGCACATGGTGACCTTGTGATGTTAGGTGCCTATTTTGCTTTTTATGGGGTCTCCATGTTCTTTCTACCCTGGTGGGCAGCCTTTATCTTCGCAATTGGCCTAACGGCTGGTGTTGGCGTGATCATGGAGAAGGTAGCCTATCGTCCTTTGCGGGAGTACCCTCGCATCAACTTGTTCACCGCTGCCGTGGCGGTTTCATTTTTATTAGAGAACCTCGCTATTGTCATTTTCGGTGGGCGCCCTAAAGCATTCAACCGTCCTGCCTTCTTGGATAGGATGTTGAATATCGGTTCAATTTCTTTTGTTAGTTACACCCCCATTATTATTGCTGTTTCTTTGGTGCTATTTGTGGGTTTGATGCTCATTATCAATAAAACAAAGGCTGGCATGGCGATGCGAGCGTTATCGAAGGATATCGAAACAACCGGATTGATGGGCGTGAACACGGATAGAATCATCATGTTTGCCTTTATGCTCGGATCTTGCCTTGCTGCGGTGGGAGGCATCCTGTGGGCAATAAAATTTCCCCAGATCAATCCTTTGATGGGCGTGATGCCGGGTTTGAAGGCATTCGTCGCTGCAGTTTTAGGGGGGATCGGTAATGTGGGTGGCGCGATGATTGGAGGACTCTTACTGGGCATCATTGAGATTATGCTGGTGGCTTTCTTCCCCAGCTTATCGGGTTATCGCGATGCCTTTTCATATGCCATACTTATTCTTCTCTTGCTCTTCCGTCCGACCGGGATCATGGGAGAAGTTCAACCGGAGAAGGTGTAAGACGATGAAACAAAAACAAAAAACCATTTTAACGGCTGTTGCGCTGCTTGTGGTTGTGGGGCTCTTATTTGTTGCAGAGCGGTCCCTCAATCCTTATTATCAGCGTATTTTGAATCTTTGTGCAATCTACTCAATTTTTGCGGTGACCTTCAACCTGATTTTTGGTTATACAGGGCAATTCTCCCTAGGACATGCGGGTTTTGCAGCTATTGGTGCTTATGTTGCTGCGCTGTTGACACTTTCACCTGCTCAAAAAGCAGTCAACTTCTTCCTCAAGACGATCATTTCCCCCCTGGCGAATTTGGAAGTTCCCTTCCTGTTTGCTTTAATCATAGGGGGTTTTATTACCGCATTGCTGTCGATGTTGATTGCCTGGCCGGCCTTACGCCTGAGAGGGGATTACTTGGCGATTGCCACACTCGGGTTTAGTGAAATTATCCGTGTGCTCATGGTGAATTTACAATCAATTACCAATGGTGCGCTAGGATTGAAAGGCATTCCGGGGTATACCAATCTCTTCTGGTCCTGGGGGTGTTTAGCGGTGTGCATCTTTGTCGTCAAACGCCTGGTTGACAGCTCATACGGTCGGGCGATGGCGGCAGTGCGCGATGACGAAGTGGCTGCAGAAGCATTAGGTGTGAATTTATTCAAACATAAGATGATGGCCTTTGGTCTCTCTTCATTTTTTGTAGGTGTGGCTGGTGGATTGATGGCAAACCTGATCAGCACCATTGACCCGAAAGTCTTTCTTTTCACCTTAACATACCAAATCGTTGGTGTGACGGTGATGGGTGGCATGGGGAGCTTGACGGGTAGTGTGATTTCCGCTTGCTTATATACTATATTTTTAGAAGCTCTCCGTCCGATCGAATCCCAATTCACCATTGGGTCACTCACTGTTCCTGGGATCCCAGGCATGCGGATGGTCATCTTTTCCTTCTTGTTGCTGATGGTGGTCCTCTTCTACCGCAAAGGATTGATGGGAAACAAGGAATTTTCTTGGGATGGGTTGTTTCGATTTTTCAAGCGACTGTTACCAAAGAAAAATATCAACAGCCCAGGAGGTGGAGGATCATGACCCCATTACTGGAAATTCAAAGTATTACAAAGCAGTTCGGTGGATTGACCGCTGTCAATAATTTTTCCACCCAATTGGTGGCGGGTGAGTTATGTGCATTGATTGGACCAAATGGCTCTGGAAAAACCACAATATTCAATGTCATTACTGGCATTTATGAACCGACTGATGGTCATGTGATTTTCGCTGAGGAAGATATTTCAGGCAAACGGCCGGATTACATCACCGGTAAAGGGATTGCTCGCACCTTCCAAAACATTCGCTTGTTTAAAGGTTTGAATGTTTTGGAGAATGTCATTGTTGGTAAACACCTCCGCCTGGATTCAGACCCTGTTTCCGCTGTGCTGCATTTACCTAAATATCTTCAAGAGGAAAGCGACATGCGCAAAAAGGGCATGACCTTACTTGAATCCCTTGGCTTAGCTCATTTTGCCTATGATGAACCGACCTCACTGCCTTATGGCTTGCAACGTAAACTTGAGATTGCTCGTGCGCTTGCGACCGAGCCGAAATTGCTGCTCTTGGATGAACCAGCTGCAGGGATGAGCCCTTCGGATGCGGAGGAGTTGATGGCCTTTATCCAACACATCCTTAAGACCTTCAACCTGACGATCTTCTTGATTGAGCATCAAATGCGGGTTGTAATGGGTATTTGCCCAAGAATCATTGTCATTGATCATGGTGAGAAAATTGCAGAAGGGGACCCCGAGAAAATTCAAAATGATGAACGGGTGATCGAGGCATACCTGGGAGTAGTGGATCATGCTTAAAATTTCAAATCTATACGTTGCATATGGTGGTATTCAAGCTCTTCAGGGAATCTCCCTTGAAGTGCCAGAAGGAAAAATCGTCGCTCTCCTTGGCGCCAATGGCGCGGGGAAAAGCACGACGTTGCGGACCATTATGGGCATTGTGAAACCTGCCCATGGAGAAATAGAATTTGAAGGTGAAAGTTTGTTGGGGCTGAAATCCTTCCAGGTCGTGATGAAAGGCATCGCCCTGGTTCCTGAAGGCAGGCGTGTCTTTTCAAATTTGACTGTCAAAGAGAATTTGGCCCTTGGAGCGTACACTCGCAAAGAGAAACAAGAAATTAAAGCCGACATCGAAGAGGTTTACGACTTATTTCCCCGTCTAAAAGAACGCACCAAACAGAGTGCTGGGACGCTTTCAGGTGGTGAGCAACAAATGTTGGCGTTGGGCAGAGCTTTGATGTCAAAACCGCGCTTGTTGATGATCGATGAACCTTCCCTTGGTTTGGCACCTGTTCTGTCCCAGGATGTATTAAGTAAGTTGACGGAGCTAAATCAGAAACAAAATCAAACAGTGCTCTTGATTGAGCAAAATGCCAGAGCGGCCTTAAGCATTGCGGATTATGCTTATATTCTGGAAACAGGCCAAATTAAGTTGGAGGGTCCTGCTGCTGAACTGGCCACGAATGATGGCGTCAGGCGAACATACCTGGGCATTCATTGATCGATGAATTTAATTAGAACTAAAAGAATTGCCACACTAACCTTATTGATGATGTTGTTAACAGGCTGTGTGGCAATTCTTCCTGATGAATCGTCGTCAACACCCACATTAAAACCTCCTATTAATCTCACCCTTAAGGATTTGCAAGGTAATCCTGTTCACCTGAAGGATTTGCGCGGCAAAGTTGTTTTGGTGAATTTCTGGGCCAGTTGGTGCAGCCCCTGCCGGGATGAGATGCCAATTTTGGACGCATTTTACCAGGCGCACAAATCAGACAATTTTACACTTGTTGCCGTGAACGTCAGCGAGAGTGCCAAGGATGCCGCTGAATTTATCCAAGAACAGGGTTTCACCTTCATTGTTTGGTTGGACCCCCCGGGAAATGCAATGATTGACTTGGGTATCAACGGCTTACCGGCATCCCTATTGCTCGATGAGACAGGGAGGGTTCAAAAGGTTTGGTTAGGTCCGCTCACAGAAGCGATGTTGGAAGCAGCAGTGCTGCCGCTGTTGGATTGATGGTGGATAAAATTTTAATTCAAAATACAAAAACTATGATTTTTCTGAATGGTCAAGGGAAAATATTACCCAACATGGATAGTATTGTCTCTCAACGGCCTTTGTTCAATTGATTATTTTCTAAGGTAAACTTGCCGAAATTTTTTAATCTTGGAATCAACTCATAAATGCTCCTTTGACTCTGGTAAGTTGAAAGGCACTTATTCTACCGCAGCTTACCTTTCATTTACCAGCTTTGTTGCACTTACGAGTTGAATCTAAGATTTGTTTTTCAAGACTCTTAATGCATAATTTTAACACTAATTTTTTTAATGTGATATAATTTTGTGAATGTATTTTCTGCAGCTTGCTATAAAACAGCAGTTAGTTTATGAAATGAGCGAGCTTGTTAGGAAAAGTCTCTATGTCTCTGTATTACTTGATTATTTTCTGCTTTTATATTTGTGACCTAATCGGGCTGTAATTAAACAAATTTTCTCCACTTGCTATTTCTGTACAGAGAGGTTGAAAATGAAAATAGTTACTACATTCATTTTATAGATGCGCAAAATAAAGAGAAAATAGTTGCAACCGAATGGATACTAAAAACCAACATCGCAGAGCTTATTTAATTTCTGTGTATCTCAAAAAAGCATCGGTCTTTGGATGATTGCTTAATGTAGCGTAGATCATTAACTAATGAGATTAGTAAGATTGTAAAAGGATTAGAATATGACAAAAAAGTTAATCACACCCGACCTGACATTGTACAGGGCTCTTAAGAAAGTCGCAGCTGAGTATCCTCAACGTCCAGCCGTAACCCATAATAGCCAGACAATCACCTTCACAGAGCTGGTTGAGCAGGTAGATGGCCTGGCACAAGGGTTGCGTAAACTCGGAGTAAAGGCAGGTGATAAGGTAGCCACCATCCTACCAAACTCCCTGGAGACGGTTTATGGCTTCTTTGCGCCATCAGCCCTGGGGGCTGTCATTGTGCCGCTTAATCCTCTCCATCGTCAAAGGGAATTCAGACATATTTTAGCAGATTCGGAAGCCTCGGTAGTGATTGCAGCACCCAATCACATGGGAAATGACATCCAGGGCATTCTTCAAACACTGCAGCCCTCATTGCCTCAGTTGAGGCATGTGATTCTAAAGGGCGACGGTCCCACTGGTTTCATCAGTCTCAACGATTTAAAGAGGACGGGCGATCCTTTGCCCTCGGAAAGCGTGTCGCCGAGTGATCTTTGTGCATTGGTTTACACCTCTGGTACAACCGGTATGCCTAAGGCCGTAATGCATAGCCACGCGAGCATGTTGTCGGCCGTCGCTCAGGGTGAGGACAAGATCAATATCCCGATTCTTCAAAAGTTGTGGGACTTCATTCGTCTTCTGATCAAGTACGGCACGCGCTACATTCGGTATGGCTTCAAGCAGTACTCGTTTTTTGTTCCAACAGCCATGCACTCACTCATCGGCTACGCGGGTCTTATCTATGGCTTGTTGTTGGGTCATCGATTCGTAATTGCTGATCGCTTCCATCCAGGCAAGGTGCTTGAGTTGGTCGAGAAGGAGCGGATTACAGCCCTAACCCTGACCCCAACGATGATGGCTGCAGTGTTAAATAGCCCAGAGATTAAGCGTCGAGACTTGTCGTCGCTTCTCTATGTCGTCATGAGCGCAGCTCCTGTCCCACCTGATTTGGCAAAACGGGCACGGGAAACCTTTGGCTGCCCCATCATGATCGCCTTTGGTACGACGGAGGTTGGGGGTGTTACCTTATTTACTGATATTATTGCAGATAGCAAAGAGCTCCAAGCCACAACAGTTGGACGATTAGTCTCTGGTTTGGAAGCAAAAATCGTCGACGACCAACTGCACGAATTGCCATTAGGCGAAGTCGGCGAGTTAGCATTGCGGTTACCCAATAAGATGATGGGCTATTATAAAGCCCCCGAGACTACTGCGAAAGTACTGGACAGCGACGGCTGGTACTATACAGGTGATCTAGCAACACTTGACACGAAAGGGTATGTCCGTATCGTTGGGCGTAAGAAGGATATGATTATCCGAGGTGGGCAGAATATTTATCCAGCCGAGATTGAGAACTACCTGATGACCCACCCGGACATGCAAACCGTTGCTGTGATTGGTGTCCCCGATAACCTGGTCGGTGAGCGTGTGTGGGCTTTCGTGATGCCGCGGGATGGCGCTATGCTAACCTCAGTAGATGTAATGAGTTACGCTCGTGAGGGACTGGCGCCCTACAAAGTTCCCGAGAAAGTATGCATCGTTCAGGAGCTTCCTATGACCAGCGCGAACAAAGTGCGTAAGATCGACCTAAAGAAGATGATTGAGGAAGAGGGCTTCTCAGGGTGATATGTTCTGATCATTGATGATAGCTGAATCTGTTTTGCGAGACAGATTGGTTATCTTTATAAGCGATTATAGTTGAGGAGGAAGTCGTGAGTAATGCAAAATTGTTATCTTTTGATGAGTTCAAATTGTTCTTATCTGATATCATTGGTGTGGCACCAAATATAATCAACAGCGACACTCATTTTATGGGAGATTTAGCCGTTGACTCATTGAAACTTGTAGAAATGATTCTGCAATTTGAGCTTAAGTTAGGGATCGAAGTCCCCACGGATGCAGCCTGGGAGATTCAAACAGCGGAAGATGCCTATAATTACTACATCGATCGTACACAGAGTGAAGGAAGTGCCAGTGTTTGAGGTAAGTAGTCGGGGCAAACCTGAGTTTGCCTGCATTATCTAACAGGAGTGTTGATTTATGAATTTGAAAGAGTGGTTGGGGCGGGCGCGGGATCGCATTAAAGAGTTTTTTATCATGCTACCCTGGGTATTTGTTAGCTATATTATACGGATCCTTTACGATTTTCGCGTTGAGGGTGAGCAGAATGTCCCCAGTGATGGTGCATATATCCTTCTTGTGAATGAATTTGGGATGATCTGTTTCCTACTATCTGGCTGGGGTAGCATCATGGTGCTCAAGGACCGTTACTTCCAGTCTCCTGATAATGTTCTAAGCTACAATCAGGAGGAGCTATTTGCCTTGTCTTATTTTCGCAAGTCATCGGAGCATGGGGGCATGATGCGCGCGTTAAGTCCTCATTCGGCAGGACGATTGGCTCTAAGCCTGATAGAAGGTTACAAAGTCCTACAGAAGGGAGGTCTTGTGATTATGAATCCGGAAGGGGATATGCCCTGGGATGGACGTCCTCTACCAATAGCTTCCGGCGCTTCATGGTTGGGACTACACACGGCTGCGCCAATAATACCGATGGTCTCATCAGCGAGCGCTTACGATATCTGGCCTCGCTGGCAAACTTTGCCCAGCCTGCGTGGTAGGGTGGTCCTCAAGTATGGTGAACCTTTTAGGCTTTGTGATGTTGCTCAGGAACACATTACCGAACAAGATCTTGAGAATGCTAACGCTCGCATCCGAGCAGTGTTCGATGAACTCCGCTATGGACCTGATGGACTCGAGGGTTGGATTGGTTCTCCTCACCGGAATGGAACCCCATTAGAGATGCCTGTAGAATTACGGATTCGCCCAGAGCTTGTTGATTCCCGACTGAGTTTACTTAAGGACAATAGACCGGTGTGGAAGAGAGGTATTGCACAGTTGCTGTGGCGTTGTCCTGTCTGTGGTACCAATGATGCCCTGGTACATAGACGTCCATTTTTAAGACCACACCGGGTGGTCTGTCAGGCTTGTGAGACAACCTGGCGAGTTACTCGAGTCATAGGGAAGGACTTCCGATTAGAAATTGTAGAGGGTCCCTCTGATCTTGTTGGACTGAACATGGCACTTTCGAGCTGGTATGACGAGATTCGGAGGAATTTCAGACCAACACCCTTAGTGGTGGCCGGTGTTGAACTGGCTCCCAATGAAGAGGTGTATCTGCAATTGAATGATGTGGCATTGTCCCCCCATAAGCCCAATGCGCTTTTCGATGGATGGACAGACCGAGAACCGCCAAATATCCAGTTTGCGGGGAAAATACAACTTGCTGACTGGCCTAGTATAGGCAAGGGGCAGCTCATACTGACCAACCTTCGGTTGCTGTGGCGAGGGCCTGAGCGAGAACTGGACTTCATGTGGTCTTCGGTAACTGCGATTTATATATGGATGCTGAATACGCTTGGTATTAGGTATGGAACTGCTCAATATCGTTTCTCACTCGGAAAAGAGGTTGGTCTGAAGTGGCTAACCTATGCCGGTACTATAGCTAAACAAACGGCTGAACAGAACGGGCACAAGCTCACAATGTCCGCCTTTTAGCATATAGGTTATGCAATAAAGGGATGTTAACAAGTTGAGGGGATATCAAGAATTATAGGTTTACCAACCCCATTATCATTGCTGGAATCATTGTTCTTCTTGTGGACTATGCGAGGACAACATGATTAATGACTAAGTTTACTGTGATTTCGATTTTCAGTATTTTCGTTGATAATTAAGTGTGCTGCTGCTAACCTGCCTGGTTCTAAAATTAGATCATACTTTTTATTACGTTTGTAGATTATATGATCCAAGCAAAGAGACTATTTTTTCGCTAAAGCGAATCAATGGATGATGGTCATGGAAATAAGAATATTCAATTATCGATGTGATTTTCTAAGATTGATTTACCTATCGGAAAAAACTATTCGTAGTGCAGCGCTTCGATAATATTAGAATTTGAGGCTCGCCGGGCGGGTTGAATAGCCGCAAATTGTGAGACAAACAGTGCGAGGATCAGGCTGACGATGATGGCACTGGTTGGTAGGACATAATTTAATGTGTAACCCACAGCAGAAATCATGGAAAATATAAAAATTCTTGATAGCAGGATCCCAAAGCCCATACCCAGGAATCCTCCAATAATCCCCATTAACCCAGCTTCAGCTAGGATCATTTTGATCACCTGGAACCGCGACATGCCAATTGCCCGTAACATACCAATTTCTCTCATGCGCTCCATGACGTTCATCGTTAGGGTGTTGACCAGCCCAAAGGAGGCGATAATTACCGCTAAAACCGCCATCACATCAAACATGCTGAAAGCTTGATCCATCAAATTAAAAACCCTTTGTCGCAAAGATATGTTTGATTCGATCGTAAGATTATAGCGCTCACCAAAAATCTCTTCAATTTCCGCTTGGACATCATCGGGGGATGCGTTTTCTACCGCTTTGACGGTGATGGCACTAATTTCATTTACGCGAAAATCTCTTCGCATGATGTGCCAATTGCCAGTGACAACGAGACCCTCATTGAAAAAATCCACCACGACATTAGCAATAATAAAAGGTTTGACCCCACTTCGGGTGCGCAGTGGCATATAGTCTCCAATTTGCAGGCCGTATTTTTCAGCGATGACGCTTGATATAAAAATGGCATCTTCGGTAACGAGTTTTTCGATTGAAGCTTGTTCATCTGTGTTGCTTTCACTAAAGATGAAATCCGACACTTTAATATAAGTGGGTGTATCAATCGCCATAAAGGTAAGGGATTCATATTTTCCATCCGGTAATTGATAGTCAACAGGTAGATAATTGATCGGCGTGGCTGCTTCAATATTTTTTAGATTCCCAATTTGCCGGGCAAGATCGGAACGCAGTGTCAAATTGGAGTGAATATAAAAATCTCCACCAAGGTATGAAGTTACCCATGCAGAAACATCATTGGTGAAAGCAGCTGTCATACTTCTCACAACTATGATCATGGCAACACCTATCAATAACGCACCAACGGTGAGGGTTGTTCGCAATTTTGCCCTTTGGATGTTACGGCTTCCAATCGTACCGCTGTTGCCATAGATGCCTTGAAAAAAAGGTCTGCTGACTTGGTCCCAAACAACGGTTGTAGCTGGGATGACTAAAGTGATTCCTGAAAAAAATAAAAAAATTGTAGCACTACCCACGGTAAATTGGGGGTCATCAGGAAATGGGTTGAAGATGAGGAGTGTTGTAGCTATGACCATTAAGATGGAACCCAGCTTCCAACCAGTTTTTGTTAACCAAATTTCATTGTAAGTCCCACGAATGCGAAGCGCTTCAATGGGGGATATATTGCCAGCCTGAATCGCTGGCATGGCTGCACCAATTATGGTAACAACGATGCCCACGATCAAACTTAATGTGAGTGTCGTAGGAGGGATAGCTAAGTTTTGATTAAGATCCGTCTTCAGCAAACTTCCCATAATGGCGGTTAGGCCGCGTGAGCCGAAAATCCCCAACACAACGCCAAGGGCAGATCCAATAATTCCCATGAGAATCGCTTCAATGATAAGCTGGAAAGTGATCTGCATTTTGGTCATGCCAACGGTACGCAGCATGCCAAACTCACGTGTTCGTTCAACAACGGTCATCGCAAAGGCGTTGTAAATCAGGAAAGCGCCTACAAATAAGGCAATGCCACTTAGAAAATTCAGACCGATTTGATAGGTGTAAAGCATTTTGGTCATGCGGTCGCCCTGCCCAGCCGGATAAGTCACAGCATATTCCTGACCAATTCGATTTTGAATCTCAAGCCGTTTGGATTCCACAATTTTATTGTTGCTACTATCCGTTAGCATGATGTCTAACTGGTCATATTTCCCAATACGACTGAACATTTTTTGAGCGGTCTCAATGGGGATAATTCCGAATGTGCCGTTGTTTGTTTGCCCAGGACCTTCACGGGCCATTAACCCAATCACTTTTATCTGTTCAATCCCATTAGGTGTGATTAAGTCAATACTGTCACCAATATCAATGTCTTGTTCTTCAGCGTAATTCTCAACCAACACGATTTCATAAGCTGCCAAATTACTACTAAGAAACTGCCCAGTAGTGATGCGATAATCCCTTACGATGGGTTCTAAATTAGGATCAACACCATATAATAGCAATCCACTATTTTCTGGACCAAATANAGTTAGNCCCAATTCCGTTTGGGTTGATTGATCAGCCAAGATTGTTTGAGCTTTAATANTTGGAAGGGCTACCTGAACGCCAGGAATATTTTTGATACTTCGTAAAACTAACGAGGAAAAACCCTGGTTACCTGTTGTGGGTGNGACCATCAGATTCGTCCGGCCGCTTGATTCTTCAAACAGGTNGGTAATTGAATCCATCGCAGCGTGATTGGTAATGCCAATGGCTAAAATGCCACCAACACCAATCATGATGCCAAATATACATAGTAATGTTCGGATGGGCCGAGAAAAAAAAGAGCGAAGGATGAGAAGTCGAATAAGCTGCATATTTTTTTATAACCTATTAGTTAAGATTATTTTTTGAGTCAGAAATCTATCGATTAAGTTGCTCAAAAGGACGCCTTTGATTATTTTTCTATCCTCATTTTTTGCAATTTACCATCATAAATAATGAATCATTTGTTAGCCATTCGTAAATCTTACCATAAAAATGATAATTTCAGAGAATTTAGGGATACTTATAATGCTCTCTATGATAGGTGAAATTGCTGATTATATTCCTAATCTTCAAGTTCAAGTTTTTGGGGTTGAAAATGATTTATAAAAATGAGTTTTCCATGCCATATTAGCAATTTAAATTTAAATTTTCAAAGTTACTATTTCTTAAATTTATTCAGGAAATTTGATTTATCCTCACCTTAGGATTTGGAAGTAGGCAGCATGTGAAGGTGGGTTGTGACTATAATGGTAACCATCCCGATCAAGATACTAACCATAATTTATCAATTCAATCGAAGGCTTATTGTTAGTTGTCACCTAAGAGAGCATAAGTGTAAGTGGCCTTTGTACAAGAGAGATTCTCTAACAACTGCTGAGATCATTAATGTTGGAAGTAAGCACGGGATTAGTCAAGTAGCACTGCAAACCAAATTGGAATGGTGTAATAATGAGGTGGACCCATTTTTTAGACACAACAGTTGTCAAAATAAGGTGGAATCCTCCATTTCTATTTGTGATAATTCTAACCCATTCTGGTAGCCAAAATAGATCTCTGCTGGCGTCTGATAGGACAGGGCCTGATGTTTCCAGGTTTTGCCGGACAGGCTGCTGCGAAGGNACAGGTTTGACAGTCCCCTAATTCAAAATGCGCCACAAAGCTTTTTCTTTTATTGCTGNCTTGAACCTTCACATTTNGACCATTTGGACAGGTGATCCGGGTGGGTTTCCCATTCTCTTTCTGTTTGATCTCAAAATCAGATAGGTGAAGCTTCTCTATACTGGGCTTTCGTCCCCTA
>JGI24025J20009_10001914_pt1 | contig 15353 bp, 13 predicted proteins | sample Cruoilmetagenom3_FD_20009 | JGI IMG/M metagenome (IMG submission 20009)
ATTCCACGGCTTTGGAAATGGTTTGTTAAGTAAACCGGCATTACCCGGGAGGGCAATATGCAAACCAGCTAAAGTCCTCCCAAAACTTATATTTTTTAAATCGGAGTAACATTATGAAAAAAGTACAACAAGGTTTTACCTTAATCGAATTGATGATCGTGGTTGCGATCATTGGTATTTTGGCTGCGGTGGCAATTCCTGCTTATCAGGATTATCTCGGTCGAGCGCAAGCTGCTGAAGGGCCCGCGTTATTGGGTGGCCTAAAGGCACCTATTGCTGAGCAGTACGCATTAACAGGTACGTTAACTATCCCTGCTGGGTCGGTGACCGCTGGCAACTATGTTTCTAATATTACAGCTGCTTCTAATGTATACACCGCTGTTTATGCAACAGGTATTAACCCTAAAGTTGCAGGTGAAACTATGGCAATGACCTTTGCTACGGCCACTGGAAAGTTTACTTGGACTTGTACCGGTATTGCTGATGCAGGTGTGAAGCCTTCTGTATGTCCTTAATAGGCAGCTAAACGGGTGTTAGAAAAAAACAAAACAGCCTCTATATTGATAGCGGCTGTTTTGTTGTTTGTATATATACTGCTTTGCTGGCCGGGGTTAAAAGGTCATTTTGTTTTGGATGATTGGCCAAATTTAGGGCCACTTGACCAAGTAGAGCGCTGGGCTGATATTTGGGTTTATACTTTTTCAGGTGTCGCCAGTTCAGTTGGTCGGCCCGTTTCATATTTTACTTTTGCATTACAGGCTGAACATTGGCCTGGTAATCCTTTTCCTTTTAAATTAGCCAGCTTGCTTATACATATTGCAAATGGCTTGTTATGTTACGCTTGTTGTTATCTCATTGCTTTTTATTTGGGTTTTGGCAAGAGTAAAATACTCGTTTTTTCTCTGGTATGCTCATTTCTCTGGTTATTTTCCCCCTTGCATGCCAGTACCGTATTTTATGTTGTGCAACGCATGACGCTGTTGGCAGGCTTTTTTGCATGGCTCGGTATTTTAGGCTTTCTATTTGGCTGTTATCTCGATGTAAGAGGGCGCTCATTTCAAGGACGATGTTTAGCTACGGGTAGTATTTTACTCGCTTATTTATTGGGTATATTGAGTAAAGAAAATGCAGTGCTGCTGGGTATATTTATTACAACCTGTTATTACTCTATAGTAAGGGTGAAGCTTGAACCCTCTCAACGTTGGTGGGACGCATGGGTCATTATTTTTGCACTGGTACCTGTATTATTAACAATCATCTATTTAGTGTGGGGTGGGCGTTATCTTGATGGATATATCGTTAGAGAATTTGATGTCAGGCAAAGGGTTTACAGTGAATGGCGTATCTTGTGGGAATATGTATCAAAAATAATTATACCTACGCCCACTAAAATAAATATTTTTAATGACGACTTAACATTTTCTGAAAGCCTATTTTTACCCATATCAACTTTTTTTGCAGGCATTATGTGGCTGCTTATTCTTGTACTATCCTTTCATTACAGAAAAAGGCTGCCTTTCTTAGCTTTTGCTACACTTTGGTTTTTAGGTGGCCATCTTTTAGAATCAAGTTTTATTGGTCTTGAGTTGTACTTCGAGCATAGGAATTATTTGCCCAGCGCGGGGATTATCATTGCAATGGTCTGGGCTTTCTTCGCACTGTGGGAAAAGGCACCAAAAAACAGGCATAAAGCAATAGAAAAATATGGGCAGCTTGCGTTAGGTACCGTGTTTAGTGGGTACTGTTTATGGTCAATGCATGTTTTATCTGCCGAAGCTATGACATGGCGAGATCAAAGGTCACTTTCAATGGCTGCTGTTAGCGATAGGCCTGATTCGTTAAGAGCACATCAAGAGCTAGCATCGTATTTTTTGAATACAGGTGACTACTATAACTCTTTTACTATGCAAGAAGAAATCGATAAGCAATGGCCCAATTATCCGGGAACTTATGCTTGGATGTTGTTTATTCAGTGTCTTGCTCCAGATGTGGCCTTACCTTCTCAAGACAAAATTATGTACCGTTTTAAATACGGGCATTTTGAGCAAGGCGTAGCAGAGGCATTTAATCAAATTTATAAATTAAAAAATTCAGGAGGGTGTGAGCAGTTAAGCTGGGAAGAATATAGAAATGGTTTACATGTACTTATGACAAACAAGAATCGCCCACGTTACGGGGTGAATGATAATTTATTTCGATTGGCAGTTTTTAGTTATATTTCTGAGAAGAAATACGAAAAAGCTGTTGTGTTTTTTAATAGCCGAGATGAGGTTGGCTTAGATCTAAGTATGCTGAAATTAAAAATGGAAGTGCTATTTCTTGCGGAACGGGATGCCGATGTATTAGCCCTCATACAACGAGTTAAAGATAGATTTAGTAGTCATATAAAGATTTGGGCTGTTAATAGGCACTATTTTTTAACGGTTGAAAAAGAAATCAATGCAAAAAATATATTCGAAAATAATAAAATATAATGTTAGAAGACAGAAAAATACTAATTTCAATAGCGGTTGCTTTTTTTATACTGTCAATGTTCATCTATCTTTTAATCTGCTGGCCTGTTTTATACGGGGCGTTTGTTTTAGACGACTGGCCAAATTTAACTAATTTGGATAAAGTAGAGGGCTGGAAGGGTATCTTTGGGTATAGCTTGTCAGGCACCTCCGGCGCAGCAGGCCGCCCAGTATCATATTTTTCATTCGCCTTGCAATATAAAAACTGGCCTAATGATCCCCTTCCATTTAAATTAGTAAACTTGATTATTCATTTGGCTAATAGCTTTTTGTATTATCTTTGCTGTTACCTTTTTGCTCGTCATCGTAATTTCAATAAATCGAAAGCACTGGTTTTTGCAAGTATATCAGCAGCATTTTGGCTGTTTCTTCCTTTGCATGCCAGTACGGTTTTCTATGTAGTCCAAAGAATGGTTTTATTGGCCGGTTTCTTTACCCTGTTGGGGATTTTTGGTTTTCTTTTAGGTGGTTATTTAGAAAGGCACCAGCACGTAAAATCAGCCAAGTGGATTGCGACATTATGTATGCTCACAGCATATAGTTTAGGTGTTTTGAGCAAGGAAAATGCAATATTAGTGGGTGTTTTTGTCACCATACTTTATTTCCAGGCTGTTAGGCGGAATATAGGTGAATCTAAAAAATGGTGGGATTACTGGGTTTTGTGTGTTGCAGTATTTCCAGTTCTAATAGTGGCAGTGTACCTTTTTTGGGGTGGTCGATACCTTAATGGATATGATATTAGGGAGTTCACCCTGGAGCAACGAGTTTATAGTCAATGGAACATTTTATGGAATTATGTTGAAATAATTTTTTTTCCAAGTAGTGAAAAAATAAATCTCTTTAATGACGATTTTAATTTCCCTAGCACCCCGTTTGATCGAGTAACACTGTTATCAGGTTTTGCATGGGTGTTTACTATATCCTTGTCTTACCTATATAGGAAGAAATATCCATTTTTTTTATTTGGTACGCTTTGGTTTTTGGGAGGGCATCTTTTAGAATCGACAGTTCTTGCTCTTGAGTTGGTTTTTGAACATAGAAACTACCTTCCTAGTGCAGGGTTGGTTATTGCCTTAGTCTGGGCTGGCTTTTATTTTTGGGATTTTATAGCGAAAATAGAAGCAACATCAATAAAAAAAATACTGAAAATTACATTTACTGGGGGCGCAGTCATATATTTTTTGTGGATGGTAATGGTTTTGTCGAAAGAGTCGGTCTCTTGGAAAGATCATGGAACCTTTGTCATGACTGCAGTTTATGACCGGCCAGATTCGCTGAGAGCACACCAGGAAGCGGTTAGTTACTTAGCAAAGGAAGGGAAATATACTGATGCAGCTATATTGCTCAAAATAATTTCTCGCCGTTGGCCAGACTATACAGGAACATATGCATGGATGTTATTTTTTCAATGCATCGAGCCAAATGTAGTTATTCCACAACCAGAAAAAATAATGGATCAGTTTAAACAGGGTGGGTATGATTTAGGTGCTGCTAAAGCACTTTATGAAATATATAAACTTAAAAAACACCAAGGGTGCCAAGAGGTAAGCTGGCCGATGTTTCGAGCGTGGGTGTTTGCGTTGATGAGTAATCCTAATTGGCCACCCGATGGCGCAAATGACAACTTGTTTAGACTAGAGATATTTAGTTACATAGAAGAAAATTATTTAAGTAGAGCAAATAAGGCATTTGCGCTTCGAAATGAAGACAAAATGAGCATTAGTCTACTGCGACTTAAAGTTGAATTATTACTTGCTGAAGGTAAAAATAAAGAAAGCTTATCGCTTGTTAGTCGAGTGAAAGATAGGTTTGAAAATGATAAAAAATTATGGACGATTGATGGTCAGTTTTTTATCGATGTAGAAAAAAGGATGATTATTGAGCCTGAGATTATCGATGATGACAAAAAGTAATAAACTTGAAGCGTTCATTATTCAATTATTAATCAGCCTCATTATTATTGTTGTTCTGTATTTTGTTATAAAAATTTATATATATCCGGGAAAACTATTTAATATTGATGGAGGCAAGCAGGGGTTAGCCATTATTGCGCTAGTAGATTTTGTTCTCGGGCCTTTGTTGACATTAATTGTATACAAGAAAGGTAAAGCAGGTTTATTCTTTGATTTGTCACTCATGAGTGTTTTCCGGCTATGCTGTTTGGCATTGGGGATGTCTCTACTTATTAATGAAAGGCCTTTAGCCGTAGTGCTATCTTATGATGGTTTCCATGTAGTGGGTAAATCATCTTTGGAAATGTACGGAAAGAAACATACCATGTTTGATAAGTGGCCAGGGAGTACGCCTAAAAATCTTTATGTGGGTTTGCCAGCGGAACGAAAGGAAAGACTCGCACTGCAGCTGTCGCAGTTAGTAGGAGGCCCACTGTATGTTCGTGATAATTTATTGAAAACTTTTGATAATGATGACTTTAACCCGTTTGACTATGGGATGGAGGGTCGAGAAATTATTAGGCTTCACCCTGAGCTTGAAGGAAAAATACGTACGATGGGCAAAAAAAATGCCATGTTAGGTGTGAAAACAACATATATGACGCTAAATGGTAAGTATGGTCTATGCTTTGTTGTATTTGATATTGATAAGAATGAAATTGTTGATAATTTGTCCACAGAACAGTGTTAGAGGCTATTTGCCATGGAAGTAAAAAATCGTGATATGAAAAAAGTAAGCATTATAATACCTGCGAAAAATGAAGCAAAAAGTTTAGGAAAGCTACTTTTTGAAATTGTAACTACGCATCCGGATTTTGAGGTCATAGTTGTAAACGACGGTTCCACAGATAACACCTCAGAAGTGTGTAAAAAACACTCAGTAAGGGAAATATATAACCCGTATTCAAAAGGAAATGGTGCTGCGATTAAATCAGGTGCTCGTGCAGCAACAGGCAAAATTCTAATATTTATGGATGGTGATGGGCAGCATCAGGTTAAAGATATTCATGCGCTATTAGAAAAGTTGTATTCTGGCTATGATATGGTAGTTGGCGCACGCGAAGGGGCATCCTCCCAGGCAAATATAGCTAGAGGGTTTGGTAATAAAGTTTATAATCGACTTGCCAGTTGGATGGTTGGGCATAAAATTGAAGATCTTACTTCAGGGTTTCGTGCGGTTAGGGGGCATCGTTTTAAACAGTTTCTAAGTTTGTATCCAAATGGCTTTTCATACCCTACAACCAGTACTATGGCATTTTTCAGGGCGGGATATTCAGTTTGTTATCATCCGATTATTGCATTGAAGCGTGATGGAAAAAGCCATATTAATCTATTTAAAGATGGTCTGCGTTTTTTGTTGATTATTTTTAAGGTTGGCACCCTGTATTCACCATTGAAAATATTCACACCAATTAGCCTTGTATTTTTTTCGTTGGGGCTTGGTTATTATTTGTATACATTTTATGCTTTCTCTCGTTTTACTAATATGTCGGCATTATTGTTCACAACTTCTGTTGTTATCTTCCTTATGGGGCTTGTTTCAGAGCAAATTGCAACATTGATGTATAAGGGTGATGAAGAAAAAAACTAAAATATTACTTATTACTACCTCCTTTCCTCGCGCTACTGACGGCAGTGAGGCGGCAGGTAGTTTTGTGTTTGATTTCGCTAAGAAGCTAAGTTCACAATGCGATGTGCTGGTACTGGCGCCGGGAGATTGCCGAATGCATGAAAGCCTAGAAGGCATTAGTGTTTATCGTTATTGGTCTCCAAGTAGGCCGCTTTCAAACCTGAAGCTAAGTAATCTCACTGATTTATTCCACCTTTTCAAGGTGTTTTATTCTGTACAGTGCGTGCTCTCCGAATTAAGTAAAGAACGTATCGTTCATGTGTTTGGTTTATGGGTCTTACCCTCTGGTTGGTGGGCCTACTGGATAGCAAAAAAGCTTGGCGTATCTTATGATGTCTGGGCCCTGGGTAGCGATATTTGGGTCTTAGGTAAAGCACCTTTATTACCACTTGTTATGAGGAAAGTACTTAGGGGTGCTCAGAATCGATATGCTGATGGCGTTTTATTGCAACAGGATGTTGCAGCACTTAAGTGTGGAGGGGCTACTTTTTTACCAAGTGTAAGGTCGATTTCTTTTTCGGATAGACAGGTGAAAAAAAAAGCCTCTTATCGTTTGGGGTTTTTGGGTAGGTGGCATGAAAATAAAGGTGTTGACATTTTTCTTGATGCCTTGCTTTCTATGGCGGAGCCTGAGTGGGATAAAATTGAGCAGGTTTGTATTGCGGGGGGTGGTCCTATGAAAGAACTGGTTGTTTCCAAAATAAAGCAATTGCATGCATTAGGAAAACCAGTGGTTAAAAAAGGATTTCTTGATAAGTCAGAAGCTGAAAGTTTCTTTGAGGAAATAGATTTTCTAGTGATTCCCTCTCGAATTGAAAGTATACCTGTTGTTTTTTCTGATGCGATTGCTTCTAGGGTGCCAGTTATCTGCACGCCTGTAGGAGATCTTTCCGCCCTGGGAGAAGAGTTTGGATTTGGAGAAGTTTCAATGGCAGTCACTAGCGAGGCATTAAGGATAAGTCTGTTGGCTGCTCTGGAGGGTAACCCTGAAAGGTATTTTAAGCGTTATAAGAATATTAGGTTGTTATTTGATCTAGAAGAATCTGTGTCATATTTTTTGAAAAATATACCTGAAGATTCTAGCCGCGTTTAAATGCCCATAAAAAAATAGCAGATGGGACGCCTAAAACAAAGCTGGCTAGAATAGTTCCAAGTCGATTGCTAAGTGCGACAATCAGCGCTATTTCTATCTCTATACCATATAGTTTTAACAATAAAATGAGGCATGCATCATATGCACCAAGGCCCATAGGTAAAGCGGAAATGATCCCTGCAAATATTGAAATTATACCTATAGAGAACATGATTGTAGGCTCTATCTCGATGCCGAGTGCGTTACTAATGATAATATGGCGAACTCCGTAGAGTGAGATATCAACTAATAAGCTCATTATTATTGTGGTGAGAAATAATAACGGAATTTCAGTTAAAATACGCTGTAAAGTGTCTCTTTTTTTTATGATACTAGCGAGTAGTATTGAAAAAATTATTATTAAAGTAACGCCAATAAAAAACTGATGCTGTATTTTTTTATCTAGCAGGTGTGATATTTCAGGTGAGCTAACAATTAAGCTTAATGCATAAATCCCCCAAAATATAATGAAAAGAGTGCTCTCTATGCCCATCATCTTTATGATAGCGGATGATTTTAATTTTAAGTATCGTGAAAGTAAGGCTAGGCGGATGGGTAGTCCCAGCTTAAGTGGTAATGAATAGCTTAGAAGCGCTGTTATATTAAAACAGGCAAATATTGTAAAGAAGTCGGTTTTTCCTTTTGATAATGAGCTGTATAGGGTCCATCGAAATGGCTCAGATATAAAGTGACAGCTATAAAGTGCCAAGAGTATGGCTAAGGTTTTAATGTTTAAGATGGCGCTTATCTTTTCGGTATCACCCTCTGATCCTATACTTTTTAATAATAATATGGCATAAATTAGGGTCGAAATTGTAAATACAAGGCCGAATATTCTACTCTTATGGAAGGTCATAATTGAGAGGGTAGGATCAGTCAGTTTATGATTAAATTCAAGTAGTCAGTATGGCAGTAATTTGAAATTTTTTCATCGTTAATACACAATGATGTCCTATAATCTACCATATAAGAAATAACCTTTAAAGTATTACGTACAATGGCTGAAAATAACAGATTTAAAAAATTCTATTCTACAGAGGCGTCGGTTTACGAAAAAACACGCTATGAGAGCTTTTATGGGCGATTGTTTCGTAAGTTGCACCATGCTGTTTTAGCAAGTGAACTAAAAAAAAATGACCCAGGTGTTAGGTATGTAGAGATTGCTTGTGGTACTGGTCATACGACACGTTTAATGAGTCAGTATTGTGATTCTCTGACTGCCTGTGACTTGACGCCTGAAATGATGGCGCAGAACAAATGCAGTAGTAATGCTAAAAATGTTTCTTATATTCAGGCCAATGCATTTGAACTCCCGTTTGAGGATGCGAGCTTCGATGTGCTGGTTTCTACTCGTTTTCTACATTTATTTTCTTGGGATGAGCAAAAGAAATTATACAAAGAGTTTAATCGTATTTTGGTTCCAGGTGGGCGTTTAATTGTTGACTTCGACAATATGTTTGCTCGCTGGTTGTATGCGCTGCCGCATGTAGCGTATAACCTTGTTAGGTATCAACGACTAGCACCATTTTCAATCTATAACTTAGCGGGTTCTTCACGGAAGGCGTTAGAATCAAGTGGCTTTTCTGATTTATCTACACGCGGTGTTGGTGGTTGGCATTTGGTATTTATCCTATTTTTCTCAGAAAATATTGCTTACAAGTTTGGTCTTATGCACTGGCGCTTGCCGCTAAGGCTTATTGCCGAGCAATTTCTTATTAGTGGAGTAAAAAACAATTGAAGGTGCTTGTTGTTGCACCTAAAATTTGCTCACCATGGAGCGAGGGTAGAAAGAAGTTTGTGCGTGATTTTTTACTCCAAGCGATGGAGCGATGGAGCGTGCATGCCCTGATAACAATTGATGAGGGGGAGTCTACGGAAATAGCGGCGCCCTATGATGTTATTGAGGTTTCAAGTGGTTGGGAGCATATAGCTTTAATGCGGAGGGACCTCTCTGCATGTATAGATCAGGTTCAACCAGATTTGGTTTGTCATTTTCCTTTTGGTGCTTTTTCCGGGGTCAGGGGCATCGCTAACCTTTGGATTATTAATTCTGTAGAAAACCTGTGTAGGAAAAAACAAGTGGTTTGCTGTACATTAATGTACTCGCTAACCAGTGAGGCTAATAGATTTTTTCATAATTTCTTTTTAAGAGATGTTTATTTTAACCAATATATCAAAAGTGACAGAAATGTTCGTTTTGGGGTGAGGCTACCAGCGACTAATGCCATAAATAAAAATAAAAATAAAAAATGTTTGTTGTTTATGGCGGGTATGGCAGAAGAAACGTGTGAGCGACTGAATTATGTTTTAGATGTAAGAGGGCTGCGCTTTTTGCTGAAGGCAGGCGCTCAACTTCAGAATCTTGGTTTTAGTTTAATTGTTGGTGTGCCGTTATTGAAAAACGAGAAGTTACTGGCAATACTAAAGGAGGATTCGGATAATACCTGGGTAGAAAATAACATTGATTATCTTTCTGTTGTATCAGTGCCTGATATCTATGAAAACATTGGTGCATTTGTTTTTCCGTATGCCCAGGAGGAATTTCAATTTGTACCCACCTCTATAGTTGAGGCTATGCATTATGGAGTGCCGGTATTTCTTCCTAATTTGAAGTTTCTATCCCCATTTTATGATGGAAAAGAGAAGTCATTAGTGTATAAGAATAATGATATTGTTTCATTTATAACTCAAATTAATAGATTTACAAGTGAGGATGGTTTGTCTGAAAAGCTCCAAATAGAAGCTAAAAAATTTATTGATAAAGAATACGATATTAATAACACGTTGATTGATGTTGAAGATATTTATGAAAAATTATCTAGCAGTCTTTAGGGTTTATATCTTCAATTTTTTATAGCATATGCCAACATGTAGCCTTGGTGTGTTTATAAAGGGAATAATGCCAAAAAAACGCTTGTCTACTTGGCTTGCATTGGGTAGGCCGTCAAAAATAGATGTTAATTCATCTCGTTTAAAGTACTTTACTTGCTCACCAGTTGGTGCGAGAGTTTTGTTTTTTGAGGCCTTTCGAAGTTTAATCAGGCTGCTTTCATAGGGCTCTATACAGATGAAATGCCCACCGTTGTTTAGAAATGACCAGTATTTATCAATTGTTTTTTGTATTTCGATTTCTGGGATATACATTAATGCAGTGATGATTATGATTAGGTCAAAGCAATGCCTAGGTTGGTAATCCTGCATGCTTCCTTTGAAACAGCTGCCTATCGTTTTTCTAAAATCCTCGGAAAAGGTATCTCCTATTTCTACCCCTTCAATACTAACCAAAGGATGCTTGTTTTTTATTTCAATACTTATGCGACCGTATCCGCAGCCTAAATCTAGGGCCGTTTCTAGCTCGTCAGGCATGTTTTCGAGTATAAATTTGGTATGGGTGGCATGAACTATATCGTTAAGATATGTGGGGAAGTTTTTGAATAATACGGAGCGTTGAGTGCTCCCCATTTCTTTTTGTCTTTCATTCCAGTTTTTTTTCAAATTATTATTCATGATGGTGTCAGGCTCTGTTCGACACAACTTTAACGGCGGAAATGATTCGTTCTATTTGATTTTGACTTAAAGATGGCGAGAGAGGAATGCTAATAGTCCTGCGGCCAAACTTCATTGCATTGGGCGTGTCGGCGGGTTTGATGCCATATTTGCGCTGATAGTAGGGGTGCTCAGGAATGGCTAAATAATGGACGCCCACACCAATGCCTAATGAAGTGAATTTTTCCAGAGCAAGGTCTCTGTCCTTAATAGCGCATGCTGATGACATCTGTAGAGTGAAAAGATGGTAAGAATGGCTTGAATTCTGTTCAGGTTCTTGAGGCAGGATGATCGCTAGGTTTTTAAGTTCGCTCATGTAGGTGTCCCATATTTTTTGTCGTTGGGCCCACATCGTGTCAATTTTTTTTAATTGATGTATACCAAGTGATGCACATAAATCGGTTAAATTGTATTTAAACCCTGATTCTTTAACTAAATAGTGTTTGTAACCGTTATCACCGAAACGATGCCAGGCATCTTGAGACATTCCATGAAGAGAGAGTGTTTTGATTTTTTTTATAAGGCTTTTTTCTTTGGCTATAACCATCCCGCCTTCGGCCGTTGTCATGTTTTTGGTCGCATAAAAACTGTAGCAGCCAAAATCACCGAAGGTACCTGTTGGCTTGTTTCTATATTTTGATTCAATGGCATGAGCGCAATCTTCAATAAGAACTAAATTATTACGTTGTGTGATGGAGGCAATTTCGTCCATGTTGCAAGGTCTGCCAGCAAAGTGCACAATTAATACAGCCTTCGTTTTGCTGGTGATTTTTTTGGCTATTTCCTGGTGCGAAATATTAAAAGTTTGGCTATCTATATCTGCTAAAATTGGTGTAGCGCCGCTATGAATGATGGCATTAACTGATGCGCAAAATGTCATGCTTGTCGTTATGACCTCATCTCCAGGGCCAATGCCAGCTGCTATCAACGATAAGTGTAAGGCTGCTGTGCAAGAGTTCACAGCGGCAACCTGATCTTCGCTAACACCCTGGTAAGCGGCAAAGTCAGATTCAAACTGCTTAACCTTTGGCCCAGTTCCTATCCACCCACTTTTTAAACTGTCGGTGACTTCAGCTATTTCGTCATCACCTATGCTGGGTTTTCCGAATATTATAAAGTTATTATCTGACATAAATGTTGCTTTGTTCTGTGGTGAGTAAGAGATACAGCTATATGTTTATAATAATACAGTGTAGTTGAGCTAAGGTGATATCTCAAAAATCTGATGCGCTATTAATTTTGGTTATTTTCCTGAGGCGTTACTGTTTTTGCATGTGATGTTTTACGTTGGGGTCATCATTCCGAGTTAGCTATGGCTGATATTTTTCTATTTGGTTTTTGATGAATGGAATTTGTTTGCGTACAAATGTATCCGTTAGATGTTGGCTATCACGAAAAACCACTAAGCCAGTACTGTTTGCCGCACTACATTTTCCATCAGGGCACACTAAATCATTGAGTTTTAACATGTATACGTTGCTAAATCGACTAGCGGCCTGTTGAAGAAGCTGTGTGACAGGCTCAGGGTTTTGTAAAGGTTCTGCCGCTGAGCAAACATCGGCAGGGATCCTCCCTTTTGGTGATAAGTGTCTTGATAAACAGCCTGGCCCATCAAAGCCAAGGCTTGGCGTGCCGGGAATAACAAATACCACGCCTGCAGCCTGGCTCATCTGCTTAAAAACTCTGGAGCTACCCTCTACCCACTGGGAATCACTGAATTTATACGTTGATGAGCTACCCGTGATAATGATATCTGGCTTGAGCACATTGAGTGTTTTTAGTACGGCGTTTCGCCAATCTGTACAGACTTTATAATTTTTTTTGATTCTAGGGTAATAATAGTCCTCATCAACCATGGCGCATGAAGACTTTGTTAATACAACGGTGCGCCAATGTGGCTCCGAAAAAATAGCAGGAATGACCGAAAACCACTGTGCGCCAATACTGTCGCCGAGTAATACGACAGTTTTTTCTGCGCTCTTTAAACCAAATATACAAGGTTCTATTTTAGCGTGAGTATACCAGGCGTCACATGGCATGTGATAAATTGCGGGTAGATCCATTCGCCACTGATTGCTCATATCTGCGTTTGTATTTGGTTTTGGTAGTTGCTTCAATCCATGGTAAGACATTAGCACTGTGGTGGACATAACAAGGCAGCTGAGTAAAATAGTACGAGTTGCAGTTGCATTACTCCACGGGCCCTTCCAAAAGGGTCGCTCGATGAGCTTGAAGCTCAGCATTGAAATTAATATGGCGAGGAACGTCATAGAAAGGGCCGGTATAATCTGTCCTTGGTAGCCCATTGAGAAGCCAAGTACAAAAATAGGCCAATGCCAAAGGTACAAAGAGTATGAGTGGTCTCCCAGCCAAATGAGTGCTGGATGGGCAAGGGGGTTAGGTTGCCCTTTACTTGGGTTTTGTCCGGCTATGATGACTAAAGCGGTGCCTATTGAAGGTATTAGTGCCCAATATCCTGGGTAGGCCAGCTCTGGCGTAAGCGTTATGCTACTGCCAACAATCAATACCAACCCAATGATAAGCGTAAAGAGGGGCGGAGCAGCGAGCCAATTCTGCACTAAGTGATGCTTTTTGGTCTGGTTATCTCGAAACACAAAATAAATAATCGCACCGAGGGAGAACTGCCAAATACGTGATGGCATAAGATAAAATGCTGCTTGAGGTTGGTGAGTTGTCCAGTAGAGTGATAGAAAAAGGCTGGCAATGAATGCCAGGCATAGGCCGGGTAGGATTAGTTTGAAGCTGCTCTGTTTATTATTTTTCCGCAAGTTTCCTGCCCAGAATAAGGCTAACAGTATTACGGGCCAAATCAGATAGAATTGCTCTTCTACTCCCAGAGACCAAGTGTGCAAGAATAAATCTTTGGTCGATAATTCATCGAAATAGTCAATGGTTATAAATGTAAAATATAAATTACTTGTCCACGTTGTTGCGAAGGGCGAAGATGCTAGTTGGGCGCGACTTTCTACACCGGACAATAGAAAAATTGCGGCAATGTATGATACTAATAGCATGATTATTAATGCAGGTAGCAACCGTTTTAGGCGCCGGGCGTAGAAGCTGATGAAGCTTATATGGCTGCTTTGTTCAAGCTCGCGAATTAACAGCCCGCTAATTAAATAACCCGAGAGTACAAAAAAAACATCGACCCCTATGAACCCACCGGTAAAAATACCTAGATCGGTGTGGCCCACTACTACTAATAGGATGGCGACAGCCCTTAAGCCTTGAAGGTCTTCCCTGAAAACGGGGTTCGGAGCAGTCATTGTATACGCTAGATCCTTGCACTTTATGCTTACTTGGCCGTAGCAACTATAATAGGCATCCTTCTCAAAGGGGCGGAGAGATAGTCAGGCACTTAACGCTACGGAAATTTATGCTTTTAATATTAGTTAAACCTGTGTATTTAGCCATAAAGTGTTCTGGTCAACGAAACTAGACTCATGAATTTGCTAAATTCTCATACTGAATCGGTGATAAATCATTGTTCGATGAATGAAGTCGGTCGAAGTTGTAATACTTAATATATGCGCAGACATCATTCGTCATATGCTCGCGGGTCGGCTGGTGTGCCTTGAATATCAAGTCGTGCTTTAAGCTTCCGAAGAAACGTTCAACCACAGCATTGTCCCAGCAAGCCCCAAACATCACCCATAGACGCACGTATGGCCAATAAAGAAGAGAATTGTAAAGGGCGTTTTGGGAAGGGCGCTTTAAAAGCCAGGCTTTGCTGGATGAGAAAGCATTGCTGTCGTGCATGGCCTATGTGGATCTTAACCCTATACGGGCCAAGATGGTGGCAAGGCCTGAAGAATCAGATTTCACCTCGATTCAGGAGCGTCTCTACGACCATGCGATAGAAAAAAACAAACCCAGCGTAAAACAAAAACGTTTGATTAAGCAGTATAAGAAAAACAATCAAAATCAAAAAGATATTTCATCAACGAACTATGAGCCTTGTCAGCAAGCCAGTTTGAAAATTCTCGATGGAAGTGGCCACATACGGCTATCGGAAGCTATCCCATACAGCCGGCAGGATTATTTTGAGCTGGTGGACTGGACTGGACTGGACGGGCAGGGTTCTGAGAACCGACAAGCGTGGCGCGATTGATGAGTCGCAAGCGCCCATTTTACAGCGGCTTGGCATTGATGAGGAAAGCTGGATTGAATCGGTTACTCGCTTCCAGCACTATTTCTTTGATGTAGCAGGATCGGTGGCCTCTTTAGAGCAATACCAGAAAGCTCAAAATCAACGTAGAGAAAAACAAAAGGGCAGCGTATCACCCATTGAGCGGTTAAAAGGTAAGTCGGCCTCGCTGAAGCTGTATGGCTGATACTGTTGGCATTCATGCCAACCAGATTAAGAGGTACGAAGCTGGCACCACTCGGCCTACCTTGGATGCACTTGTGAAGATTGCCAAAAGCCTGCCATTAGCTTAGATAACTTAGCCTTCGGTGAAGGCCAACGTGGGCCTGATGATGATTTAAAACTGTAATTTGAGGCTGTAAGTGAGCTAGAAGGCAGCGAGAAGCTCGTTATTCGGGAAGTGCTCGAGGAG
>JGI24025J20009_10001915_pt1 | contig 15349 bp, 20 predicted proteins | sample Cruoilmetagenom3_FD_20009 | JGI IMG/M metagenome (IMG submission 20009)
GGCCAAACAAAGCCAACAGTGGGCAGGGGCTCTCCGCCGGTGCTGATTGTATCCCAGTCAATGTCTTCACTGCCCAGAGTTAAGGTAAAACTGATAGTCGAACCATTGTTAGCAAGAGAGACACTATGATCGCCAATAGCTAGAGTGGTTGGCGGAGTAAAGCTCCAGTTACTTGAAGAATCGGCTGTTGTTTGATAGCTGTCAGTGTCGATGGTGATATCAATAACGCTGTCAGCCGGGGCCTCACCCGCTAGAGTGGGCTGGGTGCCAGTGTACCACCATTGAGGATACAGTTTACCGTCGGTATTAACTGTGCCAATTGATTTAAAATTAAAACCAGAGGCGAAGCATTGGCGGGTAAGGAAAAGAAAAAAGATTAAAAAAAGAATGGCAAGTGGTTTTTTTCTCATCTTTAGTATAGTATCATCCTACTATGGAAAAAATAAGTAGTCAAGTTAAAAAGGTAACTATTTTTGGTTATTCTCAGGCTAAGCCGGAAGATAAGCTTTATCAGGATGTTTTTCAAACCTGCCGGTTATTGGCTCGCGAGGGGTTTGTCATTGTCAATGGAGCTGGTCCTGGGGTAATGCGAGCGGCCACTGAAGGAGCTAAAGTTGGCGGCGGTAAAACAATTGGCGTTTCTTTTGAAGTTAAGGGGATGAACAATTTTGAAGGTCGAGATTCCCAAAACTTAGTTGATGAAGAGATTATGCTGGGTAACTATGTGGAAAGAACCTTAAAGTTAATTGAACTGGGAGACGCTTTTGTAGTTTTTAATGGAGGCACCGGAACAATTTCAGAGTTTGGTATGGCTTGGGGATTAGCCAGGCTACATTTTGGCTCTCACGAGCCTTTGATTTTATATGGATCTTGGTGGCACGAGATTTTAGAAGCAATTGGGAAAAATATGAGGCTGAGGAGAGAAGAGCTGCGGGTTTATCGGATTGTTGATTCTCCGGTCGAGGTGGTAGAAGAAGTGATTGAGTTGATTGGCAGGCCAGGAGGGGAGGGGTGAAGGTATTAAAAATTGGGGCGGAGTGGTGTTCTGGTTGTTTGGTAATGCGGTCCCGCTGGACAGAGATTGAAAAAGAAAACCCCTGGTTAAAAACCGAATATTATGATTTTGACCGGGACAAAAAAGTAATTGAAAAATATCAAATAGCTAGTGGCCGCCTGCCAGTTTTTATTTTTCTGGATAAAAGCGGCAAGGAGTTTTTGCGCTTTCACGGCGAGCCTTCAAAAAAAGAATTAATCAGAATTGTTTCAGAAAATAAGGGGAAGTGATTAAAAAGATCTTTTTTTTCCTGTTTGTTTTCTTCTTTTTGTTTGGATCGTTAGTTAAGGCCCAAAATACCCAAATCTATTTGTTTTGGTCAGATGGCTGTCCCCATTGCGCTAAAGAAAAAGTTTTTTTAGAAAAGCTTAAACAAGAGTATCTTCAGATTGAGATTAAAAGCTATAAAATCGACGAGATAGAAAATCAGAAATTATTAATTCAAATGGCTGAAAATTTGAAAGTGCCGGAAAATCTTGTTGGCCTGGTGCCTTTTACCGTTATTGGCGATAAGTATTTTGTTGGTTTTCGGGACGAGCAAACTACAGGGGTGGAAATTAGAAAAGCAGCTGAGGGTTTATTGAGCAGCGCGGGCGATTCAAAAGACAGCGCTCCTTTGCAAACCCTAAAAATACCTTTATTAGGGAAAATAAAAACCAAAAACCTTTCTCTCCCTGTTTTGACGATAGTTTTAGGCTTGCTTGACGGCTTTAACCCTTGCGCCATGTGGACTCTTTTATTTTTAATAAGCATGCTCTTAAGGGTTAAAGAGAAAAAAAGAAGATGGGTTTTAGGAATGGCTTTTATTTTAACCTCGGGCCTGGTTTATTTTTTAATTATGAGCGCTTGGTTAAATTTGTTTTTGCTTTTGGGTTTTATTTTTTGGGTAAGAATAGTAGTGGGCCTGGTCGCTTTGGGAGCGGGAGCTTACAGTTTGCGGGACTATTGGAAAAATCGAGAGGGCGGTTGCAAAGTGATCGAGGAAGAAAAAAGAAACCGGGTTTTTGAAAAGATTAGGACAATAGTAGGAAAAAAGGAATTAATCTTTGCTCTGGGCGGAATTGTTTTGCTAGCCTTAGCGGTTAATTTGATTGAGCTTGTTTGTTCGGCTGGCCTGCCGGCAATTTATACTCAAGTTTTGGCTTTAAGTAATTTATCCGTTGGGCAGTATTATTTGTATTTGCTTTTATACATTCTCTTTTTTATGATTGACGATCTTTCTATTTTTTTTGTGGCGATGGTTACCCTTCAAGCGGTGGGAATCGAAAGCAAATATGCTCGGTTTTCGCGGTTGATCGGCGGTATTCTGATTTTAACGATCGGATTTCTTCTTCTTTTTAAGCCCGAGTGGTTGATCTTTGGTTAGCTTTTTCAATTGTTACTAAAAACTTAGTTACTTCGTCACAGGTAGAAGTAGTAAAGTATTTAAAAACTTCAGTGGGCTTGACCCACTTAAGCTTGGCTAAGTCACCGCCGGGCTTTAATTTCTGGTTACCGATAGTTGCGCAGTGAAAGTACAGGGCGATAATTTGAACGGGTTTAAAGCCGGAATCAGGGTGAATGCGGGCAGCAATTAAATTTTTAACTTCTATTTTCAGNTTGGTTTCCTGCTTTGCCTCTTTTTTAATTCCTTTTTCAAAATCAAAGGAATCAAGTTTACCTCCCGGGAAAACCCAAGTTAGGTTTTCAACCCAAGGGTCTTTGGCTTTGCGGGCGCCGATTAAAACTTTGTTTTTATAATTGGTGATAATTGCTAAACCAATGACGATAATTTTAGTTTTTGATTGAGATTTAAGTAGCCAGTAGGACTCTAAAATCTTGGCTAAATCAGTTTCTTTAAGTTCTGTGGAAGCGGGAGCGGCTGGTGGTTGTAAGCTCTGGAAATAAAGATCAATTATCCCTCGGAAAAACTCACTGCGAGTTTTGTGTTTTTGCTTAATGGTTCTTTCCAGCCTTTGGTGAATTTCCGGCGGCAGGGAAAAACCTACCACCTTGCTTTTTCTACCCATGTTTAAACTAGTTTAACAAATTTTAACTTATTTTAACACAAGCCTATTTTTTGTCAAGGTCAGTATGGCATTGGTAAAAATCGGTGGAATTTGCCGGGCGGTGGGGTTGATGTGAGTGAGGGGATAAAAGAGTCAGCCGCTAGGGAGGGGCTGGAAGAAACTGGCTATCAGATTAGACCTCAATCAATTCTCGGTTGTTATCAGGGATCCAAGGGAGACAAGTCCTGGATGTATATAGTGATGAAAGCTAAATTAGTTTCTGAAGAAAAAAGTAAAGTGAGTGACTCGGATATTAAAGAGGGTAGATGGTTTGGAAAAGAAGAGTTTTTAGATTTGGATAATGCCCTGTTGGTTCACGCCGATATGAAAGCTGTTTATAAGGCCGCGCTTGGCAAAAAGGGCTTACAGCTTGAAAGAGCCAAGTTTGTTGATTGGGACAAGGAGTAAGGAAAGAAAAGCAACGCCCTAGAGGTGTTAGGCTGTTTACACCTTTGGGCTAGCTCTCGCTTTTTCTTTTTTTTGCCTTGCGGCAAATATTGCGCGCGATTTTTAAGATTACCCCTTGACAATGTATAACGCGGTATATACAATAGGATAAATAAGAAAATGGTGTTAGTGAAAGAGCCAATTGAGTTTATTTGGGATAGGGGAAATAAAGAAAAAAGTTGGGTGAAACATGAAGTAACTGATAAAGAGTGCGAAGAAGTTTTTTTTGATGAGCATAAAGTAATTAGCAAAGATCAGTTTCACTCCAAGAGAGAAAAAAGATTTATTTTATTAGGAGAAACGAAAAGAAAAAGATTATTATTTGTTGTTTTTACCTTAAGGGGTAAAAAGGTCAGGGTAATTTCTGGCCGAGATATTAATAGAAAAGAGAGGAAATTATATGAAAAAGCCGCTTAAACTACCAAGGTTTAAAAATGAAGATGCGGAAAGAGAATTTTGGGCCAAAATTAATCTAGCTGATTATTTTGAAGCTAGCGATTTCCAAAGAGTCTCATTCCCTAATCTTAAGCCGACCACTAGAGCCATTTCCATCCGCTTGCCTGAATATTTAATTAATCGGATTAAAGAGCAAGCCAACGAAATTAATGTGCCCTATCAGTCTTTAATTAAAGGCTATCTTAAAAAGGCTGTTTTTGGCTAAACTCTTTTGTGTTCTCGGCCCTCGCTTTTTCTTTTTTTTGCCTTGCGGCAAATATTGTGCGCGATTTTTTAGTCAGCAAAGCGGGCTTTTGGCACCTTTTAACAAAAATGTGAAAGGATTTTTATTTTAATCAGATCGCCTTTAATATTCCTTCCTTTATTAAAAAGAATATCCTTATAGATTTTCAAATGACTTCTTATGGGAATGACCCTAAAAGAAAAATTGTTAATGCTTACTTTTTCGTTTTTTCTAAGGGGTATTTGATAGTAGATTGTTTTTGGGTAAGTAGTTGAACCAAAATCAATTTTGACACCTGTTTTTTTATCAAAAAAGCAATTTGCTCCCATGGGGCTATCCTTGTCTCTTTTTAGTCCTAGTTTTTTGAGTAAATCAGATAACCTTTTTTCATCTTCTTTTTTTCTCATAGTGAAATCAATGTCGTTTATATTTTTAAAGAAATTACCATTTCTTCCGGTAATTGCCCAGGAGCCGGTAACCCAGAGTAAAATTTCCTGTTTTTCTGAAGATGCATAAATTTTCTTTAAAAGTTTAAGTGCAAACAATGTTTTATTATTTGGCTTAATTGAAGGTATTTTAATAATCTCTATAAACTTTTCTAGAAATAGCCAAGCTTTTATAAATAATTCTGTGAATAAATTCCTCATCAGCTAAATTTTATCACGAAAAAACTTAATCTTGTATTAAAAAACTTGGTGGGGGTTTTGGTGGGCGCACTAGGACTCGAACCTAGGACCTCTGTCTTATCAGGACAGCGCTCTAATCCGGCTGAGCTATGCGCCCCTTCGCAGGCTTAGTTTATCAAAAAAATGTTGTTCTTGCCAAGGCTCGATGTATTTGTTAAACTTGCTTTGTGAGGTTTTTAAGGATTTTACTGCCCATTGTTGTAGTTTTGGCCGTAGTTTTTCTTCTTATCAAATTAACGCCTAAGAAAAAAGGAGCCATTAAAATTGATGCTATTCCTGGGGCTAAGGTTATCATTAATGGTAAAGAAATGGGCCAAACTCCTTATGAAGACGAAAAAGTTAAGTCTGGAGATCTAGATTTAAGGCTAGAGCCAGAAGGAGTGGCTGGGGCAAATGCCTGGGAAAGAAGATTGACCATTACTGCCAACACGCGAGTGGTTATTCGTAAGCAGTTTGCGGCTGATTCAGAGGAAGAAGCCAATCAAATTTTATACTGGGAAAAAACCGGAATGAAGAAGAACGCTGGTTTAGTATTAACTTCAACTCCGGATGGGGCGGCGGTTTCAGTTGACGGCCAAATGCGGGGCAATGCCCCGATTAATTTGGAGAATGTTGGCAGTGGCGAGCACAAACTAGTTTTAACTTATCCTGGTTATAAAAGTGAAGAAATTTCGGTTCTAAGCTTGACCGGTTATCGGCTGGTAGTAGAGGTAAAGTTAGCCAAAAGCGGTGAGGTGCTTGAAGAAATTGAGGACGAAAAAGAGACAGAGGTAACTCCCCAAGTTTTAATTAAAGACACGCCCACTGGTTGGTTGCGGGTTAGGGAGTCGGCTTCGACTGCGGCCACGGAGGTGAGCAGGGTTGATCCTGGAGGAAAATACCCCTTTTTAGAAGAAGAAAATGGTTGGTATAAAATTGAGTACGAGGAAGGAAAAAAGGGTTGGATTTCTGGTCAATATGCGCAAAAAATTTAGCTTTTCTTTTTTTTAATAACCTCTTGCAGAATCAAAATACCACCGCCGATAACAAAAATAGCCATGGCTAAAAAGTAGAATTTTTGGCGACTATTAAGATTGAGAACAGTGATCCCTAAGATTAAAGAAAATATCCAGTAAAACAAGGCCACCTTTGGTTTGGGCAGACCCGCTTTTAAAAGCAGGTGGTGCAAGTGTTGAGCGTCGCCCCAAAAGGGCGATTTTTTTTGAATTAGGCGGCGGACAATAGTTAAGCCTCCGTCAATCATGGGAACGGCTAAAACTAAAATAGCAGTATTGAGTTTAGCGCCGGAAAGAATGGCTAAAATTCCCAGCATTAGACCAGCTAGACTTTTACCGCTGTAGCCGGGAATAATCTTTTGCGGGTAAGCGTTAAAAACTAGCAAACCAAGGTAAGCGCCGGCCACGGCGCCAGAAAGGGTAATCACTGGCCACTGAGCAATATCTTGAGAGAAGGTTAAACTAAGTAAGCCAATAATAACTGCGCTAATGCTGACAAAGCCGGGAAGCTGGCCGTCGACCCCGCCTGACCAGCCAATAATATTCATGCACCAGACCAGCCAAAAAATGGTAAAGCCGACTTTGATAATGGGAATTGGCCCTAAAAATATTTGATCAAGCCGAAAAATACTGTCAAAAGGATTAGTAATGTAATTAATACCAATGCCACCCAAAACGATAATAGCGGCCACGGTCAGATTAGCCAATAATCGCCAATAGGGACTGATCTCCTTAATGTCATCAATAGTGCCGACTATGGTGGTTAAAAAGGCAGCCAATAAGATGCTGATCAAGTGCTTGTCTAGAGGAAGAAAAATCAAGGCGGTGATGGCAATGGCCAGCAAAGCTGACACACCTCCGCCTCTGGGTACAATCTGGTGGTGGATAACTTTAGGGTGACGGTGTTTTTTGGGATCATCAAGCCAATTTCTTTTTTTAAAAAATTTAATAACTAGTGGGGTAGCAATGGTTGAAATTAGAAAAGCTAAAACCAGGGGTTGGGTTAGCAGAGCGTTCACGTGGCTAGAAAAATAATCCTAATAACGGCTATTAAGGCAAAAAGAGTCAAGATTGGGCTGCCAGAAATTAAAGTGTTGGCAAGAAATTCGTTTTTTTCCAACAAAAGGCTTGCCAGTAATAGATTAATTAGTAAAACAATGAGGCTAAAAAAAGGTAAAAGTAGTAAATAAAAAGGAGAAGTTAACTGAAGCTCTCCCCAGGGTCGGGAAAAAAACAAGGGGATTTGGGGGGGAAGCTTGGTAAAGAAAAAGATGATTATAGTTAGCTGCGAAATAATCAGTAGAATGGTGAAACGAATTTGCTTGATTCTTTGGTGCTCAAGCCAAATTTTGCCGAAGTTGATAATAAAAACAGTCAAGGGATTTGGGGAGGCCATTTAGTATTTTTTAGTAACAAAGTATTCCATCCGTTTGCCCATCATTAATTTAGTTTGAGCATGTAAGCCGGGCAAGACTGCCATAAACAAAGTGGCGAGTGGCATAAGTATCCATTGACTCCAATGAAGGAGCCAACCCCTAACCCCCCTAATTTTGATTTCTTCAGGTCGCAGCCTCATATCCAGGGCAATAATGATAAAAAGGGAGAGTAAACAGGCAGTTAAGATTGTTCTTGAAAAGCGAGGAAGGTTGTAACCTAGTGAAGTTTGGAAAAATTTGGGATTTAAAAAAGCAGGCGAGGAGGCTCCCAGGGTGAGAATAAACCAGTTGGTGGACCAGATTAAGTGGGTTTTAATAATTTTATAAATTCTAAAGATCCTAGTCCAAAGGGGAATTTCTGGGTGAGCAATGGCTTGGGAAACAGCGTAAGGGATGTCGGTGGCGCCCCAGCCATGGCGCTGACATTGTAAATAGCGATTTTTCATGGCGTCCAAGAAGTTTTTGCCCCCAGGAGCGTCAATATTAGTTGGAATAAAAAGAGGCTCTACGGTGACCTGCCCCTCTTTGTTGAAAAAAGCCTGAAGAAATAAGTGCCAGTCTTCGGGGATAATATTAGTATCCCAATAGCCAATATTATCCAAAAGCTTAAAGGAAAGAGAGTAGGTTGAGTAATTAAAAAAAAGTTTGTCTGGTTGTTGAATATCAGCGATGTGGTTGACATTGCCGATAATGCCAACAATTCTGATTGGAGCTGGAACTCGATTTAAATTGTTGTGCCAGAAAATAGGAGATTGCCAAAAGCGCAAATAGCGGTTTTGGTTTTTGGCAAAGTGATAGGTTAAAGAAGCAAAATAACGGGGGTGAAAACAAGTATCGGCGTCACAACTAGTAGCAATTAGATAATTAATATCCCAATCATTTTTGTCAATTAATTCTCTTTTAACTTGTTTAGCTGCCCAGGCCTCGTTGGAGGCTTTGCCAATTGCTTCGCCATCGATATTGGCAGGGTGATAAGTAACCACTAGTTGGCCAAATTTTCCCTTGAATTGTTTAACAAGCTTATTTGCTTTTGCCTTGGCGCCAGCAAATCTTTTTTCCATGGCCAAAACCACGATTAGTTGTTTTTTATCAATTTGTTTTTGGCTGGCTAAAGCGGAAAGATTATTGCTAATTTTTTCCGCGGTTTCGTTGTAGTTAGGGATAAAAATTATGTGTTTTATTTTTTCCCATTCTAACCAATCTTTCTTTTTTTCTTGCTGGTATTTTTTTTGCCAGTTGATTTTAATAGCTTTTTGAATGGTTCGATAGCCCCTGATACCCAAAAAAGCAGTCTTGAATGATTGATAAAGCCAGTAAACTAAAAATCCAATAGTGAAGTAGGCAACCACTTTGGGGATTACAAAAGAGCCCCAGATGGGAAAAAGAATTAAGCTCCAAGCTGACAAGCCTGGCAGCATTTCTAAAAGGCGGTAGGTTTTGGGGCTAATTGTTTTCACTTAAAGTGAATATATTCTACCATTTTTGGCTTGAAAAATTAATTTCGGCGAAGAAAGAGTTGATTTTCAGTTTCGGGCAAGGATAAGGGCAAGTAATTAACTTGGAGTAAATTGTTAAGCTTGGGCCAGTTGCGACTTTCATTTTTAAGTTTAATGATAAGCTTGGGCTTTTTGGTTTTAATGGCTTCTAGAGTTTCCTCAAAGCCATTAAAATCATAAATATGGTAGTTGACGGTATAGCGACCGGGGGGCAGTCTTTGACTAGTTGCATAAATGCAAGCGGCGTCTCCCCAGACAAAGATGGTTTCGTTGGGAGCAATAGTTTTTTGGATAAAATCAGCCAGCAAGTAATCGCTTTTGGTTTTATCACCCCAAAAAGAAAAGTATTGTTTTTTATTTATTCTTTTGGTGGCGTAGCGAACAAAATTTCGGTAATAGCTAATTTGGGGATACCACCAAAAATTATAGAAGCTAAAAGAGAATAGGAGTAAGCCTCCGGCAACCAAAGGAGCAAGAGTTGAAAAAACGCTTTTTTTAAGTTTAAATTTGGCTAAAGGCAGTAATTGGCCAAGGGCGAGAATAGTGAGAAAAACTAGGCTGGGAACCGGTTCAATTAAATAATGAGGATAAGGACGAACTGAAAGAAGAGCCCCAAAAAGGGCGAAAACAAACCAAAGAGAAAAGAAAACTGGATAAAAAGGGAGTTTTTTCCTTTGCCAAAAAAGAAGCAGGGTAATTACTGCCAGAAGCAAAAATCTGACGATTAGCCCCGAGCTGCCACCTTGCCAGGAAGAAAGGTAGCCAATATTTTGCATTAAGGCGGAGCGGACATAAGGAGTAAAAGCGCCCTTGGCTGAATAGTAAATAATGCTTAAAAAGACTGGAGCAGCAAAGCCAGTAATTATTCCCCAAAGTTGGTGGTTTTTTAACAAGGAGAGAATCTCTTTTTTGTTAATTTTCTTGAGCGGAAAAGCGAAAAAAACCAAGATAATTCCGGCAAAATCAAAAATAATTGGGATTTTAAAAAGAAAGCCAAAAGAGAAAAGTAAACCAGCAGTTAAACCAAGGGGAAAATCAGTTCTTTTTCCTTTGCTTAAAAGTAGATAAACAGCTAGAGTAACAGGCATCATCATAAAAGTTTCGCCATTGGCTACCCGCCCTTCAAAAATTAAAAGAAGAAAAATAAAAAGTAAACTCCCAAGAAAAACCGCCAGCTTGTTTTTTACTAAAATTCGGCCGAGTTTATAAATAATTATTAGGTGAAAAAGATTCCAGATGAGATTAAACAAACGAAACCAAAAAAGCTTACCAAAGCTTAAGGCGGCAGTTAAATAAAGTAAGGGGGGTTTGTTATCGTGGATGTCTCGGTAATAAACCAAGCCTTGCCGAAAAGCTTGACCCAGGGTTAGATAAATACACTCATCACCATAGGAAATTGGCTCAAAAAGGCTAGGTAGCCACAATAATATCATCAAGCTAATTGAAAGCCACAACCACTTATTTTTCCAAAAACCTAAACGATTTTTCATTAATTATTTTTTGCCAGCCAGATAAAATAGAGAGGCCCTTGTTGGTAAGAGTTGACTACCTGATAGCCTGGCACTTCTACTTTATTTGGCGAGTCACTGCTGATCGCGCCAATGGTGTTCTTGTCCGGTAAGTGATAAATAATATCATCTGTCTTCATTTGAGCAGTACCCACAAAGAAAGGCAGAGATCCGCCAGGAGCGTAAAGGGGCGCTTTTAGACCATAATATTTAGTTTCCCATAAATGATGAGCACCGCCATTATAATTAATTAAATAAGCATCAGAGGGAACATTTTCTTTAATCCAATTAGTAAAAGGCCGAAATGGCTTTTTAAAGGGATGAGTGAATTGTTGAAAACTGACCAGTAAATAGAAAACTGAAATTGTCCCTAAAGAAAGGTAAGAAATTTTTCTTAATTGAGAAGCGAGAAGAATCATCAAAGGAGGGATACAATAGAGCAAATAACGTTCATAGAATATTGATAATTTGGTTTGGGAAACTAAAAAAGTAAAAAGCGGGGGAATCAAAACCCAGAACCATAAAAAAAGGTCTTTGCTTTTCTTCTTTTTTTGCCATTTTCTTAAAAGTAAAGTAATAATTGCCAGTAAAGGAATAAATACTTGGGTTTTCCAAACAATTTCTCCAGTTAAAAAATGAGTGAAAACACTACTTAAGTCTTTTGGTTTGGGTTTGCCTAACCAAAAACCAGTGGAAACTAGGCTGGTTTGTAAATATAGNGGGTAAACCCAGGGCAAATAAAGCAAGCCAATCAAAGAAAAGGGCTTGATAATTTTAACTGTATTTTTAAGATTAACTTTTTTAATCTTGGTTAACTGCCATAAAAATTGAGCCATGACTGGGAAAAAAGCAAAATGGTGAGAGTAAAGGGCGGCGGCAGTAGCCAGGATATAACCAACCCAATTTTTTTTGATTAAAAAGTAAAAAGAAAGAACAGTGAAAAAAAGCAGGCAGTAGTACATTCGCCCCTCAAAAGCATACAAAAATAAAAAGGGATTAAAAAAGGAAAGAAAAGCGGCCCAAATGCCCGCTTTTTTATCAAATAACTCTTTGGCAATTAAGTAAATGAAATAAATGGTCCCTAAGTAAAAAAGAAACGAGAGACTGCGAATAGCAATTTCCGAAGAGCCAAAGATTTGAAACCAGAGCCAGGAGATAATGTAGAAAAAGGGGGGGGAAGTATCTTTGGCCACAATCTGAATCATTGGCCAAAAAGCTCTTTGGGCTAAAACCGCGGAAAAAGCTTCATCTCCCCAAAGGCTACAGTTAAAAAGAGTAGTCATTTTTTTAGTCTAGCACATCTTTATTTTAGCAAAGAGGTTTTTAGTATTTTCTGTAGTGACTTTGTCTATTTTTTTCAAAGAAGTTTTTTTCATTTCCGCTAGTTTTTTAGCTAAATAGGTTAAGTAAGCAGGTTCATTCCTTTCTCCCCGATGAGGTTCTGGGGTTAAAAATGGGGCATCGGTTTCCAAGAGTATTTTTTCCAAAGGAATCTTGGCAAAAACATTTTGCAAACCCTGGTCATAAGTTAAGTTGCCATCAACGCCGAAGTAAAAACCCAGATTAGAAATTGGATCAATGCCTTTTTTGCCCTCAGAGTAGCAATGCCAAGCGCCGGTTAGGCCGGGATGGTTTTGTAAAACTGTTAAAGTGTCTGGATAAGTTTTGCGAGAGTGGATTTGGACTGGTAACCTTAAGTCTTTGGCAATTTGCAGCTGAGCTTCAAATAAATAATACTGATCTTTTTTGCTTCGGTCTTTTTCTCCTGGAGGAGCGGGGGAGTAATCTAAACCACATTCGGCAATGGCGACTACTTGTTTTTGAAAAGCTAGTTTCTTTAATTCTGCGATTTGTTCTTTTAGGGGAGTTTTATTATTAGGGTCAGTTTGCTGGGGGTGAATGCCAACCGCAGGAAAAACAATGTTTGGGTATTGACGAGCAATCTTAATTGCCCTTTTTGAGTCGGCAATATTGCTGGAAACGCAGATAATTTTTGTAACTCCTGCCGCTACTGACTTTTTTATTACCTGATTCAAATCTTTCTGGTAGTCTTTAAAATTAAGGTGGGCGTGGACATCGATCATAATAGTTGATTATATCAGGTCAGTTATTTGCCACCTACCTAATACCTAACCTCGGGGGTTGATTACTATTGCAACATTGGGGAAAAAAGGATTTTGCTTGCCGGGTGCTTGCCCCGCCAGAGTGCATCATGAGGCGTAAACGCTTGTCCGCCTTTGGCGGAAATAGTTCCCAGAAGCCGAATGCTAAACTTTTGTGGGGGACGAAGTTAGAACTGATTTAGCTTTGTAGCTTAACATCTCAATTGTCATCCTTTTTTAACATCTGAACTGTCCATTTAGGGAAAAGGAACAGCGGCTGATTAGGGTTTCAGCCGCTGCTTGTAAAAAACCTTGTTGTTAGCCTCGAAAGCAAGCTTGTTGCCTTTGATCTTTATCCAGATACGGCAATTTATGTAGCCCCTGGGAATTCGGTAGCTTCTTCCGTATAGAGAAATAGTGTTTTCCCGTGACACCTTCCGGCGTTCTTCAACAATAAGCGGATGTTCAATCTCTAGCTTGGCCACTTTTCGCCTAGAAGGGTGATAAACTTGAGTTGGAGCTTGGCCGTTAAGACCTCGGGCAGTGCTTTGGTGATGGAAGTTGTACCAAGCTACCCATTGATTCCAGGCCCGATTTAATTCAGCCAGGCTCCCAATTTTCAAGTGCTCTCTGGCGAAGTCTTGTTGAACAAATCTAAAAAACCTTTCAACCTTCCCTTTTGTTTGCGCCCTTTTAGCCCAGATAAGCCTGATCTTTAAAAGCTTGGCATAATACTGATAGTCAGCTTGGCCTAGTTTGGCAACCGTTTTGTATTGGCTGCCCCGGTCTTGAAGCATGGCCTTAGGTATTCCCCAGCGCCGCATGGCCGCATACCAGACATAAAACACATTGTACTTAGTTTGCCTCAAGTACCAATCGGAAGATAAAACATGCCGGGAATGGTCGTCCAGACAGGCAATTAAATAAACATACCCTTACTTGATCGCCAATCAACTAATCCCTGAGGGCCTCTTTCGAGAAAGCAAGCTTTGTAACGGCTAATTGTTCGACTAGTACATCCTAAGATTTTGGCTGCTTGATGGTGAACAAGCTTTCCTTTTAAACAGTCTCTAACCGTTTTGAGCTTCAACAAATATTTCGATTCATTCATTAGTCTCGCCTCCTTTCTTTAAGAAGATGAAACCATATTTAGAGGGTAGACAATTGAGACGTTAAATTAAGAGGACAATTGAGAAGTTATATTACACTTATTAGCATATTTGACATTACCTTTTGAAGATAAAGTATACATAAAACATATTGCAATTGATCCAGCATTACAGGGCAGAGGAATTGGAGTATTCCTTTACGGAAAACTGATTGAAAAAGTCAAAAAGAACAGTGTTCGAGAAATTGTAGCCCTAATTAACCTAGACAACCCAAAATCTATAAGACTACACGAAAAACTAGAATTTGATTTGAAAGATAGAAAACAGGCGTGTTTAAATTTTAATGTTAAAAGTCTTTGGTTGCTCCACTTAATAGGCAAGCTCGGAAATTATTTTTTTACTGGTGAGGTTTTAACCAGTTGAATTTCGGGAATAAACTTTCCCGAAGGTAATTTAGCCGCATTGTCAAAAACCCCACTTCTGCCAGTTTCAACAAAGCCAAACTTTTTATAAAAGTCAATTGCTTGTTTATTGTATTTTGCTACGTTCACCAGTATGTTTTTCTTATTTCCAAGCCAACAGAAAGCTTTTTTAATCAACAGCTGGCCCAGGCCCCTTCTTTGATAGGCAGGCAAAACATATATTGCTCCAACCCGGTTATGTTTTCCTTTTCTAGTAGCCATACAAAACCCAATAATCCTATCTTTATTCTCTACCACCCACATACCAGTGTTTCTATTTTTATATCTCTTTTTTCTCTCTTCAATTTTCTTTTTTCCTTCGGAAGTTTCGTCAATCTTAAATTTTTCTTTAATGTCCTTTATGGTTATTCCCTCCTTGCTGTTAGGATAAGTTTTTAGCCAAGTTTTTCGTTGAACCTTGCGGATTCCATAAACATCATTAGGAATTGAATTTCGCACTTTTATTTTCATAAATGACTATCTATTATTTTTAACAAACTAGTCTTTGCTTTATCTGGGACGAGGTTGATATTCTTAATTTTTGAAAGTTTAATCCATTCCAGGTGATACCAATTGTTCTTATTGTGTTTCTTGGCCTCTGGCCCGCCTAATTTTAATTTCCCGCCTTCAACAGTTATAAAAAAGAACGGATGATTATTTCCATCTTCGAAAGCCTGGGTTTCAAAGGCAATCTTTGGATTTGAGGCGGAAAGATTAGTTTCTTCTTTAATCTCTCTTAAAACTGCTTCTTCTGGAGCTTCTCCTTCCTCTATTCCTCCGCCCGGAAAAACCCAATATTCCCCTCCTTCTTTTTTGCGATGAATGAGAAGGATTTTGTCTTTTTTAATAATTACCGCCGAGGCCCTTATACCGGTTCGAGTCATAGAGAAAATGAACTACCCCAAGCCAGGAGGCATGGGGTATCTTTGATATTCCCGAACCTCTTGGTCCTGGTTTAGAATATTTTTAACTGTTTTAATTTTCTTTTCTGATTTCTAATGTATTTTTGAATCTCAATCTTGGTCGTGTTATCAGAGATCGTACTCACATAGTATCCTTGGGCCCAGAGTTTGCCTCCCCAAAGATACTGCTTTACTTCGGGGTGCTCAAAGAATACTTTTCTTTGAGTCCAACTCTTGATTAGTTTAACAATCTGGCTGGGACTATGTCTTGGTGGAGCTGAAAGCAAGATGTGGACATGGTCTTCATCTGCTTCTAGCTCTTTTACCAGCCAATCATGGAAAGGCGCCATTTTCTTTATTGTTGCTTTCAGCTTATTGTCTATCTTAGGCAAGGCGGGTACTTTCCTTCTGTACTTAGTGCAGAGG
>JGI24025J20009_10001916_pt1 | contig 15347 bp, 13 predicted proteins | sample Cruoilmetagenom3_FD_20009 | JGI IMG/M metagenome (IMG submission 20009)
TTTGCTATGGCCGAATATGTGAATCGCCTTGGAAATAGGATAAAAAGCATTAAAGAAACCAGCGAAAACTTAAGAGGGAAGTTATCGGGAGCGGTGGGTGCTTATAATGCTTTATCCTTATTAATTGATGATAACTTCTCTCCAGAAGTTTTTGAGAAGATGGTTTTGAAAGATTTAGGTTTAAAGCCATCCCTTCATTCTACTCAAATAGTAGAACCAGAATATCTTGGTGATTTAGTCAATTCAGTAATTTCCTGTTTCTCTGTATTGGCTAATTTATCAGATGATATTAGACATCTAGAGAGGACAGAAATTGGAGAAATAGTAGAGGAAAAAGGTTGGGAAAGGATTGGATCTTCTACTATGCCCCATAAAGTAAATCCCTGGAATTTTGAACACATTAAAAGTATGTGGAAAGCATTTATGCCCAGAATTATTACTGTGTTTATGGATCAAATTTCCGAACATCAAAGAGATTTAACTAATTCCGCTTCCAGTAGATTTCTTATGGAAATATTTACGGCTTTTATTCACTCTGTTGAACAGTTAAATACTGCTCTCGGGAAGATAAAAATAGATAGAGAGAGAATGAAGAAAAATTTGAATTTTAGTAAGGAGTTTATTGTTGCAGAACCTTTATATATTCTTCTATCAATCAATGGTCACCCTGATGGATATGGATACGTGCGCAAGCTTTTAGCAAAATCCCGAAAAGAAAAGCGGAATTTGAGAGAACTTATAGATGAGGATGAGGAGGTTAAGTTATTTCTCGCAAAGATTAACGAGAGGCAAAGAAAAGTGTTAAATAATCCTGAAGAATATATTGGTATTTCCAGAGAGAAAACTGAAAGTGTCTGTGAATTCTGGGAATCCTATATAGAAAATCTCTGAATCGCGCAATACTGACCACCTCAATAAGATCTTTTCTAACTTCCTCAACCTACTCATTCTTCTCCTTTAGTGAATTTTTAGATAATAATGATATTTTTAAGGAAAAAGCCAAAGGACAGCGATATTTGACGCGGTTGATTGATAAGTAATTATTAAATACTAAACTATTATACGAGGAGATAGGTGATGAAGGAATACACAGTCATTTTAAGAAAATCCGAAAAACAGTATGTATCACTTTGCCTGGAGTTGATGGTAGCAGGTTGTGGAACAACTAAGGAAGAGGCTATAGCTAATATAAGAGATGCTATCAATTCTTACATTGATTCCGTTGAAGAAGAAATGCCTTTTGAAAGGCCTGTCCCTTTAGACTTGCTTCATGAGTTTCTTTCAGAGGGCGAAGAGCCTGCTGAAGTAGAAAAACCCCCTAAGTTGAAAGTTCTTGCTTATGACTAAAAGAAGAAAGATTCCTTCTATGTCCAGCAAAAAGTTAATAAAGTTATTAGAGTGATATCCTCCCCACTTGCAAAGGGGTGGGCATATCCGCGGCGGCAACTTTTCGTAACTTCTTTCTACTCTTTAAACTTACCAAATTCAAGGAATTATTTTATCCACGATAGGGGAATATTGCTTTTTTTCTTGCTACCTTTTTGGGAGCTATCCAATAGAAGATAAATCCTTGTCTATTTTCCCCATTTTCCAATGGAAAATTTTTTTCTCCTTTAGGAAACTGCATGGTTTACCTTATAATTATTTTACACTTTTCCCTTGACAAACTTTTCTTTACGCACTATTATATCATATGGAGTAAAAAGTAATGAAAAATTTTAGATCTATATCTATCAAGGAAAAGATTCTTATAGTCTCTCAGACAATAGCTGGGGAAAAGATTCAACCTCTTGCTGAAAAGTATAAAGTAAGTAGACCTTCTGTTTACCTCTGGAGGAAAAGAGCTTTAAATTCATTACAGGAAGCATTAAAGTCAGCAAAAAGAGGGCCTAAATTCAAAAAAGATAAACTCAAAGCAAAAGGTAAGATAACCACTGAACAAAAGATAGAAATAGAAAAGTTAAAGAAGATCATTGGCAAGAAAGAAAAACAGATTAAAAATTTAAGAGAGATAATAAGTCTTCAAAAGAGGGATATCCCTCGTCCCTTAAAGTGTCCTCATTGTGGGTTTGAGAAGATATACAAAAATGGTACTTATAAAATAAGACTAAAAAAATTATTTGAGAAACTTAAAAAGAGTAAAGAAAAAGAAATAATAGTCCAGCAGTTCATTTGTCCTTCCTGTAAAAGTTCTATTCATAACCAGGAGAAAAACAGAAGAATCATTCTTCTTTAATACCTACCACGCTAAAAGATAAAAAATAGTTAATCCAGCACTAAAGTAGAACTTATCTACAAAAGGAATTTTTTAGACTAACCTAAACTTATCATAGTGTAAAATAATTACAAATTTTTAGGAGTGCGTTCACGGTAAAATGGATAATATCTCTTTTATTTCTCCCGAAAGTCCCTTGAAATCTAATTTACTTTCAATTTTTCTGTTTAAGTAACAGGGGGTTGACAATGTTAATTTTTGTTATATATTTGTTAGTAACCAAAGGTAAGTAACCTAACAATGATACAAGATACAGGAAATAGACCAGAGCTCATTAAGAGAGCTAACAAAGCACTAATTATGAGAATCGTAAATGAAGAGAATTCCATTTCTCGAGCAGGACTCTCGCGTGAAACTCAATTAGCTATTCCTACAGTGATGAAAATCGTAGACGAGTTAATGAACGAAGGTCTTCTCGTAGAGACCGGAATTGGCCAATCCTCAGGGGGGAGACCTCCGAAGATACTTGAGTTAAATCCAAAAGGAAAATATGCCGTTGGAGTAAAAATACTTCCTAATGAGCTTCGTGTGGGTCTTACCAACTTGAAAATTGATTTCCTATCAAGAACTACAAAGACTATTAAGCCTTACGCTGGTTATAAAAAGATTTTTACTCAACTTAAAGAAATCATAAGCAATATGATTAAGAAAAGTAAGGTGGATTTTCAAGGCGTGCTGGGTATAGGCATAGGAGTACCAGGAATAGTAAAATACCCTAGTGGAGAGGTGGTATTCGCTCCTAACTTAAAAGGGTGGACGAATATTACTCTGAAGTCGGATATGGAACAAGAGTTCGGTGTTCCCGTATTTGTCGAAAATGAGGCAAGAATTAGTACTCTAGCGGAGAAGTGGTATGGGTTAGGAACAAAAGTAAGAAATTTTGTGTGTGTGGATGTAGCAGTAGGTGTAGGAGCAGGAGTAGTTATAGGTGGTAATTTATACCATGGTTTCGAGAATTTGGCTGGAGAAATAGGTCATTGCACGGTGATAGAAAATGGCTCCCTGTGTAACTGTGGTAGAAAAGGCTGTTTAGAAACAGTCGCTTCTAATACAGCCATACTTAAGCTAGTCAAGGACAGTCCCAGTCCTTTGGTAATGGAGTTATGTCAAGGTAATAAGGATTCCCTCACTATAAAGGATGTTATTGCAGCTGTGAAGGCCGGGGACACAAGGTCCCAGAAATATATCCAAAGAGCAGCAAAATATCTGGGAAGAGTGATTGGACAGTTGGTTAATGTGATCAATCCTGAGGTGGTAATAATTAACGGGGATATTACTTCTGCCGGAGAAGTCTTCTTCGATCCACTAAGAAAAGAAGTAAAGAAATATGCTTTTCGAATAAGCAATGAGCCAATGAAGATAATTCCTTCAAGTCTGGGCGAGGATATAGGATTGATAGGCGCAGCATCTATTGTAATAAGAGAAATTTTCAAGGCATAAATTAGTTTCTTGTTTGAATGGAAATACAAGTTCAGAAATGCTTGGGAGGATGAGATTCAATAATCTCTGAAAATTCCCACAAAGCTGGAGATCAGCAAGAGGAGATAAGAGTTGAAAATTGGATTTGTCACTAATACCCTGTCAACAGTAGGAATGAGGGATACGGCAGAAATTTTTAAATGGGCTGAAGAAAATAAGTTCCAAACTTTGGAAATAGGACCAGCAATCCCTCTTAAAGCAGAAGAGCTAAAGAAGCTTCAACAGCAATATAACTTAGAGATAACAAGCTTTCTTTATATGAGAAACATATTGAGCCGTGAGAAAAAAGAAAGGGAAATACATATAAATAAAATAAAAGAACGTATTGATGTCGCTAATGAAATAGGTGTTAAATACGTCACCGTATCTACGGGAAGGGATGAGACAAAATCCTACACAGAGAATCTTAGACTCTTCGAGAAGGGATTCTCGCCTCTATTAAATTATGCTGAGAGGAAAAAAGTAACCCTTGCTTTTGAGAATTGTCCCGAAATGTGGAATATTGCCATCTCTCCTTTGATGTGGAGAAGAATATTCGAGATTTTTCCCTCCCCTAACCTGGGTTTATGTTTTGATCCTTCTCATCTTGTTTGGCTCCATATTGACCCCTACAAAGCTATCTTTGAAGCTAAAGAAAGAATTTGTTATGTCCATGCGAAGGATACGGAAATACTAAGAGAGAGACTACACACTTGTGGAATATTGACAGATCATCTTTACGGGAAAAGATCAGCATATCCATGGTGGAGGCACAGAATTGTTGGGTGGGGAGAGATTAACTGGAAGAAATTTATCACAAATCTTATGCAGGTAGGCTTTGACGGAGTGATAAGTATTGAACATGAAGACCCTGTATGGAGTGGGAGTGAAGAGAAAGTAAAAAAGGGTCTAATCTTAGCTCATAATTACCTCAAAGGGATAATACTATAGGGGCAGGGTACGGAATTAGAAACCCTAAAAGGGAGTTGTTGATGAGTCTGAAAGTTGGCATTGTTGGAGCAGGAAGGATGGGAAGATCACACTTGGCTCGTTTGGAACAGATGGCAAATATAGAAGTGGTAGCTATTTGTGATATAAAAAGGGAGACTGCGAAAAATGTGGCCAGAAGGGTGCGGGCTAGGGTTTTCTCTGACTACAAGGAAATGTATGAGAAGGAGAAACTCGATGCTGTATTTATATGTACGCCTGCCTATTCCAGAGAGAAACAGCTGGAGCTCGCGGCGCAACAGGGAATTCACGTCTTCGTGGAGAAACCTGTTGCTCGCACTATAGAGCAGGGAGAGAGCACATGTGAGGCTATTGAGAAAAGTGGTATTATCTGCTCGGCAGGCTTTCTGTGGCGATATTCCCAGGGAGTCAGAAAGATTAGAGAAGTATTGAAAGACAAGAAATTAGCTCTGATTGATGCTTGTTGGTACCATACTATTCCGCCTATCGCTTGGGTAAGATCCAGAAAAATGGGAGGTGGCCAAGTTGTAGATCAGAGCATTCATCTGATTGATCTGATGCGCTATTGGACGGGAGAAGTAAAAGAGGCCTATGGCCACGGTACAAGAGGTCTTTTTCGCGAGATAGATGATTTCACTGCCGATGATGCAAGCGGAGTAACATTAGTGTTTGCAAGTGGAACAGTGGCGAATCTATCCTCAACCTATTCATTATTTTCAGGCCCGAATCTTGGCCCCAGAATGAACCTTATCGCCAGGAGTATGTATATAGAACTTGTTTCAGAAAATGTAAGAATTTACAGACCTAGTGAGGAAGAGGTCGTGTTCGATGAGCAAGCTCACCTCGCTCATATGGCAAGAAACCCGGAGGTAAATATTGAACAATGTGATACAGGACTAACTGAGGCGGCAATAATGGAGGACAAGGTTTTCCTGGATGCAATAGAACATAGCGACCCCTCCAAGATAATGTCTAGTTTCCAGGATGGCCTCAAGACCCTAAAGGTCGCTCTGGCCGTTAATAGGTCAATAGAGACGGGTGAGGTGGTTATCTTTTGAAAGTCTTTACCAATGAAATTTATATTTTATGAAGGAGATAGACGTGACGGATACTATTCTACAAGATCAAAGAAGAAGATGCTTGGGTATATTACCTCTATTTGATCCTCGGAAAGGAACTACCGTTCTGGAACCTCCAGGTAGTGGTGTTGGCTACTGGGTTGGAACTCCGAGTGTTTTGTATGATGAAGAAATCTCTAAATTTTATCTCTACTACCGGGTAAGAGAACCTCGGCCAATGCGAGGCACGGAATGTCACATTGCTGAAAGTGAAGATGGAATTAGATTTAGTTCTATCTGGCAAGCAAGAAAAGAGGATTTTGATTCTTCTTCCGTGGAAAAATCATGTCTGATTAAGACTTTGGATGGGCAATATCGGCTTTACATAAGCTTTGTGGGTCATGCTGATAGTCGTTGGCGTATCGAAATGATGGAGGGTTCTAATCCCGCAGAGTTCAGAACAGACAAAAGGAAAGTGATCCTTACTGCATCATCTATCCAGTGCGAAGGAGTAAAAGATCCTTATGTCCTGATAGTAGGGGGAAAGTACTATATGATAGTCAGCTACGTACCGTCCCCCAAGAATGTGAATGAAGAGCTACAGAAAAGAATGCACACTACTGGCGATGTCTATAACACTGGCGTAAGTAAATCTCATACAGGATTGGCTCTGAGCAACAACGGAATCAACTTTAGTTGGTGGGGAGATATTCTCTCTCCCGGAGACAGTTGGGACGCCTACACGTCAAGGATAAGCTGCGTGATATACTTAGCACCAGTGTTCATTGCTCTTTACGATGGCGCCTCTACGGTAAAGGAGAACTACGAAGAAAAAACAGGACTGGCAACAAGCTTTAATCTGACACACTATGATAAGGTGACGGAAAAAAAGCCTTTGCTTGTCTCCCCTTATGCGTCTGGTTCCTTGAGATACGTGGACAGTATAATCGTTAATGGAGAAGTTTACTACTATTATGAATATGCTAGACAAGATGGTTCGCATGAGTTGAGAATGAATAAGGTAGGATTGAACCATTAATTTCTCAATTCAATTACTATGTAATATGATTTTTTTGAAACCGTGATGACTACCCGCTTCTTTAAAGAGCTTTCAGGAAAGAATAAATCATATTATCGTAGCAAAGGAGACAAGTTCAAATGGAAAGAGAAGGTAAAAAAGAAAAATTCCGAGGAGTTAGATATGTCAGGAGAATGTCCTGGATTTTTTCTACTCCTAGTTTGATAGTAATGACTTTGTTTGGTTGGATTCCTTTAGCAGCAACTTTTTTAATTGCTTTTCAGAAATATCATGTAATATTCGGGGCAAAATATGTAGGATGGGAAAATTTTCGAAGTCTTTTCCAGGATCAGCCTTTGCTTCCGACAGCTTTTATAAATACTTTTTATTACTGTTTTTTGAGTATTATATTAACCTTTATGATTCCCATTATAATAGCTACTTTGCTTATGGAGATGAGAAAAAGTGTAATTAGAATAATGATGATCCTCTGGTTCATTCCGGTAGCTTCTATGGCAGGCCTTATCATTTGGAGGTGGTTTTATAATGTTGATTATGGTTTTTTTAACGGGATACTTTCTAAATTGGGTTTTCCCACCTTACTGTGGTTAAATGATTCGCGTTTAACTATGCTTTGCCTTGTCTTGCCGGGACTTATTATGTTCGCTCCCGGACTTATTTATATAGCTACTTTACAGTCCATTCCAGAAGAGCTATATGAAGCAGCTGAACTTGAGGGTTGCAGTCTCTGGCAAAAAATTTGGTATATTACTTTACCCAGGATGCGTCCTATAATTGCCGTTATGTTAATGTTAAGTGTAATCAGCAAATTGCAGGTTTTTGACCAGCCTTATGTAATGACCGGTGGTGGACCTAATTACGCTACATTTACTATAGTCATGATGATAGTCAAACAGGCTTTTTATAGCATGCGTTTTGGCTTAGGATCAGCACTTACTGTACTCATTTTTGTAATTATTATGAGCTTAATTATTCTCCAGCGCAAGCTTTTTAAGGAGAATATCGATCGTTAACTTAATTGAAATTAAGGAAATAAAAAATGCCTTTAATTCCTAAAGTAGGTAGAAGAAAATTAAAGATACGGTTTCTTTTGATTAGTATAACCGGAATTTTGTGGATAGGAGTAGCTATTCACCTATTTCCTGTCTGGTGGATGTTTATTACTTCAATAAAATCTTCTATAGAGGTATATCAATTTCCGCCTACCCTATGGCCTGAAAGACCAACCTTTGTGGTTTATAAAATGATTTATGTTCTTTCTGCAGGAACCTGGGGAGCAATTCAAGAACCAATATATGTCTATTTTAAAAATAGTTTAATTATGACTGGAGGAATAATGATTATTCAAATTCCTTTAGCAGCACTCATAGCTTATTCTATTTCTAAACTTCATAGTCCTCAGTGGAGTAGACTTGTATTTTTGTATGCTATAGGTCTTCTAATGGTTCCCGGTACTATTCGCCTTATTCCCCAATACCTTGTAATGCGCCATTTTCCCATTCCTACATTGATAGTTCCCAAAATACCTTTCACCAATACAAAAATACCTACTTATAATTTCTTAAATACTTACTGGGCAGTAATATTGCCCTCTACATTTAGTGCATTTAACGTACTTTTGTTTAAAGGTTTTTTTGATGGAATACCGGACGAACTTATAAATGCTGCTCGTTTAGATGGAGCTTCTGAATTTGGTATTTTCCGTCGGATAATTCTGCCCATATCTAAACCTGTATTCGCAGTAATTACTTACTTTAGTTTTACTATGGCCTGGAATCAATTTCTGTGGCCACTTCTTGTACTTAAGGATAATTCTCTTTATCCTATAGCAATATTATTATATAATTTACAAAATGCCTTACAATCTCCTGGACTCGTTGGACATGATCCCGGAACTGAAGAGCTTCTGCAACAGGGTATAGGAATGAATGCAGTGATGGGTATTTCTATTATTCAAAGTATTCCTGTATTTATTATGTTTATTGTCTTTCGTGAGCAACTTATGAGAGGAATCAAAATTCGGGGGCTAAAGTAATATTTTTATTTAGAGAGTTGGAATTAAAACCAAGTACTCTTGGAAAAGAAAGCAAAAATATGCTAACAATTAAAATGAAGTTAGGTTTTTGATAAAAAAAGAGCTAAAAATAGGGTCGGAAGGGAGGCGAGAGAGTAAATAGACCATTAGCTGGGACAAAGGAAAACTTTCAAAGACAAAAGTGTCGAAAAATTGAACTATGTCTAAATTATTATTAAGGAGAAAAAATTGATGAAAAAATCAGTAAAGAAAATTGGGATATGTTTATCAATGATTTTTGTGATAACGCTGGTAAGTTCTTTCTTTATTCAAGCTGAAGAACTTACTCCGGCAGAGTTTTTAGGTTTAAGCACTAAGGGAAAATTAGAGTACAAAACGGTAAAAATTTGGGAGGCTGGTCCTAACATAGGTATGATAGGATCTGTATTAGAAAAGGAAACTTATGAGAACTTTGATGAACTAATGGACACCGGAAATTCGTATTTGGCGATGATAATGTATAATCTAACTCTTTTTCAATTGGCTCACCCAAAAGTTGAGGTAAAGGGAATTAGTTTTGGTTTTTGGGGAGAACATGGATTAGAGAATCTTTTAACTTCTCTAGCTGGGGGAGTAGAAGGAAGTGTGGGTTCTTATCCATTACATGCAGCTGGGACACCTGCTGTTTACATAGATGAAGGGCTAGTTGCTGATATAACAGACGTATTTGAGGAGGGTGATTACTTAAAGTATATTGACACCAGTAATTCAAATGTTATGGCTAATTGGAAAACAGCTCAGAAAGATGGTCGCATATATGGTATACCCACTAGTGGAGCAGGAGGTAAGTTTGTCAAGTTCCGGAAAGATTTTTTTAAAGAGGCGGGAATCTTTAACGAAAAAGGCGAACCCGGCCCACCAGTAAGTTGGACCTGGCAGGATCTTCGGGAAATGGCGAAAAAGTTAACCGATGTTAAAAAACAACGATGGGGAGTAGCTCTGGGGGTAAAGGGTGCTACTACCAGAGGTGCCCTATCTTATTTTTATGCTTACCTTTTTTCCAGAGGATTATCAGGCTATCATGCATTTCAAATACCTGATAAATCTGGAAAGTATACCTGGCGATTTGCTAACATTCCTGAGTTAAGGGATGCACTTCAGTTTTTGCGGGATTGGAAATTCGAAGATAAAAGCGTACTTACAGGTATAGAGTATACAGCAGGAAATTCTAGAAACGATGTAAATGCGGGGCGAGCTGCTATGAATCTACATTGCCAGTGGAATTGGTTATTAGGCATTTACAAGCAAAAGCCCTATCTGTTTGATCCGGAGATCCCATCCACAGAGTTCTTAGGATTTGCTACCAATCCAAAAGATGGCCAATATGGATTGAGATTCAATCCAGGTGGTTGGGGTATAAATGGTTTTAATCCTCTCTATGACAAAGAACAATTGAAAGCTGAGCTTGATTGGTATGAATGGCTCCATTCTGGAGAAGGAAGAAGATTATTAGTAGAGGAAGGTAATCAGAGGATAAAATTGGGTGTACCACAGATGTGGCAGTACATCTTTATGTTGCCAGGAGCTCCCGGAATAGCCTGGAAGTTTCAAGGTTCAGTCCCGAGAGGAACCCCAACCTGGGAGGAATTTGCTCCTAAAGAAGTGAGAGAAGTTATTGCCTACAATGATCAGATTCCTATCTGTGAGCAGTTGTGTATGGACTCTGGATTTCTGGGAAAGGGTTATACAGATTTCTTCTTTGTTGTAAATAACCTTCTTGGTTCGATACTCACCGATCCTAACACTACTGTTCAAGAGGCTATGGATAAAGCAGAGGAAGTAGCAAATGCGGGGCCATTCAAAATGAAACTGAAAGATAGTGAAGAAAACCTTAAAACTTTCTACGAGGGATTAGACACATTCTATAAGGAGTATTATCCAGAGTTTTATCAAAATAAGTGGCAGGAACTTTATGAAAACTATTATCGCTTAGATTGATTAGATTAGAAAAAAAGGGGATAGCTGCTAACGGTAGCTATCCCCTTTACTCCAACTCCCGTATATGGTGATAAAAAACCCCATAGCAGAAGAGAATTGAAAGAAATTGAACCAGGACAAAACAAAATAGAGAAAATTTTTATTATTTAACTTAGAAAGTTTGTTTGTGAAAGTTAGTGGATAAATTTAGTAACAGGAGGATTTGCCATGTCAACAACAATTTCAGAACCTATTCATATTGGAATGGGGATAAGTACTATTACTCCACCTCTTGGAGTGGAGCTTGCTGGGTATGGGTATTATCTTCAGAGAAAGTGTACCGGAGTACACGATAATGTGTATTCAAGAGTGTTAGTAATAGAGGGGGAGGATAAGACTAAAATAGCGGTCGTTAGTAATGACCTTTCAAGTCTCTCCTGGGAACTTGTAGAGAAAATTAAAAGTGTAGTCTCTTCTAAAGCTGGTATCGATGAGGACAACATATTAATTACCTGTACCCATACCCATTCAGGTCCGGCAGCAGCTTACGCAAGGGGAGTTGGTGAAGTGGACCCGCGGTATGCAGGAGAACTTCCCTCGATGGTCGCTCAGGCAGCTACAGAAGCTTGTAAAAATCTTAAGTCGGCGAGATTAGGGTTGGGGAAAGGAGAGGTGAATATTGTAAGTCGTAATCGATGTGAGGAAAACGGACCTATTGACCCCTCTGTAGGAGTGATGAAAATAAATGATCTCTCGGAAGCTCCCTTAGCACTTTTATTTAACTTTGCTTGTCATCCTACGACTATAGATAGAAGGACTCCCGCAGGAACTCTTGTTTCTCGAGATTGGCCGGGGTATGCTGTAGATGTAATCAAATCCGAACTTAGCACTAATTCTATGTTCTTGCAAGGTGCTTGTGGAGATATAGGACCGGTAGTTGGATGGCACAATTTCCAATTTGAAGGTGCTTCTCTTACCGGATACATAGTAGGCTCTAAAGTTATAGAAATAGTTCCAAAGATAAATACTTCAAATATAAAGAGAATATCTTTGAAAAAGAAGATAGTCCATCTTCCCCTGCGGATTCTTTCCGAGGAAGAGATAGATAAAACTATCGCCGAGAAGAAACAAAAAGATAATTGGAACAAAGGTAATCTATCTTATTTTTATAAGAATTGGGAAAAGAGTATGAAAGAGAAATTAAGGAAAAAGTCTTATCTAAGCACACTGCCAGCAGAAGTCGCTCTGTTAACTATAGAAACCGATGAGGATAGGGGGGCTTTAGTATTTTTGCCTGGTGAGATATTTGTCAGGTTAGGATTAGAAATCAAAAGAAAATCTCCATTTAATAATGTATTCATTATTGAACATTATGGTAACCGAGCAGGCTATATACCTGATGAATTTGACTTTAAGAGGGGAGGGTATGCTGCTACTGAAGTTCCCAGAATAAATGGTATATTCCCCTATAAGCAAGAGGTAGGAGAAGTCTTAGTTAATCAGACACTGAAATTGTTTTAGGGTATTGATAAGGGAGAATAAAAAATGGAAAACAAATATAAGAATTATTCCTTATATTGGGGCGATATACATATTCATTCGGCAATATCTCGGGGCTGTTTTAAATTTGGTCTCCAACCAAAAGGTTATGATGGCACACCCTTGGATTGTTATAGATTTGCAAAAGAAGTTGCTAAATTAGACTTTGCTGCTGTTACTGACCATGACTGTATAAGAATGAAAAGAGAGATGACTGAGAAAGATTGGAAGAAAACAATTGAATCAGCAGAAAAGATGAATAAGAAAGGAGAATTTGTTACGATCCCTGCCTATGAATATACCAATAATCTTTACGGCCACTACAATGTCTATTTCCAGGAGCCCAATCTGGATATACTTAGCTGCGATGTTTATGTCAAACCTTCTCAGTTATGGAAAGCATTAGCTAAACAGAAAAATGTATTGACAATTCCTCACCATGTTGCTAGATATCAAACGCCTCTTGATTGGAACTATTACCATAAAGAATTTGAACCAGTTACAGAAATTACAAGTGGTTGGGGAGATTATGAGTTTGCGGGCAATGAATTTGAATGTGATCCGAACTGGTCACCCAGTATCCCAGGTCATTTTGTAAGAGATGCTTTACAAAGAGGATATATGCTGGGATTTGTTGGAGGAGGAGATATTCATAACGGAAGAAGTGGAGGTAGATTTGACATAGATGTTCATAAGATGGAAAATCTTCCCCAGCACTTAGTAAAAATGTTAACCTACCGAAAGCATCCCCTCGGCGGAGGGCTAACCGGTGTATATACAGACTCCCTTTCCAGAGAAAAAATTTTTGAGGCAATAAAAAAAAGGAGGTGTTATGCGACCAGTGGCTATAAGATAGCCATTAAGTTCTGGCTTAATGAGCATGTAATGGGTGAGAGTGCTTCTCTAAAAAAAGAGTATCCTCCAGGGTTAAAAGTAAAAGTGGATATTTCTAATGTTAAAAATCTCCTGCATTCTATAGAGATCATTAGAAACGGACATACTTTAGCCAGAGGAGGTGGGGGAGGAAGAGAAGAAATTGAGTTTACCAGCAAAAATATTGCTACATTTAAATTCACAGATAAATTTAAGAGCACTCTCCTGGGAGAAGTACTCCCTGACATAGTATCACCTGAGGGGAAAAATCTTATTTATTACTATGCTCGAGTAACTTTAAAAAACGGGGTGAAGGCCTGGACCAGTCCTGTATGGCTGGAGAAATAGAGGATGTAAAGTTCTAAAAATAATTCTTATCCAAAAATTGAAAAGGAAGATTGAAAATGAAAATATTATATGTGGTATTTGATACTTTGCGAGCAGATCATCTTAGCTGCTACGACTATCCAAGATCTACATCTCCCAATATTGATAGTATAGCTTCGGAAGGGGTTCTCTTCTCCTATGCCTATCCTACAGATGTTCCTACACAACCCTCTTATACAGCGATGTTTTCCGGACAGAGAGGTATCTCTACTGGAATAATATCCCATCATGCAGATGAATATCTTTCGGATAATACTCCCTGGCTTCCCCAGATTTTAAGCAATGAAGGATATACTACTACGGCGGTTAGTACACTTTACCATATGAAAAAATGGTTTGCCAGAGGTTTTCAATATTATATGAATCCTGTAGCTAATGATGTGAGATTAACCCAAAAAGTAACTGCAGAACAGATAAATTCTATGGCTATTCCCTGGCTTCGAGCTCATGGGAAAGAAGATTTTTTTATGTTTGTTCACTACTGGGATGTGCACGAACCATTTGTCCCCCCACAACACTACAGGAGATTATACTATCAGGGAGAGGAAAGAGATCGTCGCAACCACAGCCTGGAGGGGATAAAGGACAATTTAGCTTATCCTTTTACTAAAAAGCTTCTGGATACAATGGGCGAGGATATTACAGATATTGAATATGTTATTGCCCAATATGATGCTGAGATTACCTACGTTGATGAACAATTCGGTAAGCTCATCTCCACCTTGAAGGAGCTGAATATTCTCGACGATACTCTTATCATTCTAACATCAGATCACGGAGAAAGCCTGGGAGAACATGGTATCTACTTTGATCATGCAGGAGTTTATGGGCCCACAGTTCATGTTCCCCTTATTTTTCATCATTTAGACCTGCCTCAGGGTAAAAAGATTGATGCCTTGGTGCAGCTGATTGATATTGCCCCTACAGTACTGGAATTTTTTAAAGTAGATATTCCCCAAGAATTTGAAGGCAGGAGCCTATTTCCTTTACTCAGAGGAGATTCCACTGAACATTACAAAGAAGTATTTACCAACCAGGGCCTATGGCAAGCTACCCGAATGATGAGAACAAAAAAGTGGAAATTAATTAAGTGTATAGATAATGGTTTTTGGAACTTTCCTTCTACTGAACTTTACGATCTTCAGTCCGATCCTCAAGAGCTTAACAATATTGCCCAGGAGAGAAAAGAAATATTGGACAAATTAGAACTTAAGTTTCATCGATGGTTAAGTAAGCGTTTAGGTAAACATACTGATCCCTTAAGGAGAATAGCTGAGAGAGGTCTTTCTCCTAAAGGTCAATTAAAGAAGCTATTGGAAGAGGAAGGAGGAACCTATGATGAATGGCGAAGAAAGATGGGGTGGTAATTGGAGGTGAATGACATACTCCCCGCCCATAAGGGGCAGGGTTTTCTGGTAGATCTTGCAAGCTAAAAATATGTGTTACTTTTGGAAAATAGGGAGGTAGAAAGTAAATAGAGGCCTGCTGAAAAAACAAATGTAAGATTTAGGTTAAAAAAGGAATACGATATGAGTATGCTATATCTACTAGGCACAGGTACACCGACTCCTACAGAATACCGATTTGGAACCTCCTATGTTTTAAAGTTAGATGAGGACTATCTGATGTTTGATTGTGGACCAGCCACCACATATAAGCTCATTAAGGTTGGTTTATTTCCGACAGAGATTGATTATCTCTTTTTTACCCATCATCATTTTGATCATAATTCGGATTATCCTTGCTTTTTATTGTGCC
>JGI24025J20009_10001918_pt1 | contig 15334 bp, 11 predicted proteins | sample Cruoilmetagenom3_FD_20009 | JGI IMG/M metagenome (IMG submission 20009)
CTATTAAAAACAGACTAGTTAATCCTCATAGAATTTGTGAGATAATAAAAATAAAAATTTACTAAAAAGTTTTAAATTAGACTTAAAAATTAAAAAAATATATTAACTTAAAAATTTAACGCTCTATTATCAATTCAAATTTTTATTCCAATAACTTCTTTGATCCTGAATTAACCTTATCTTTCAAAAGTATCTAAATATAATTACTGTTATAAATTTTTATATTTAAAATAACTATTTTATTAGTTTTACTGATGTTTAGATATCAATTCCACAACTTCAGGGAAATCTATCCCCAATTCTTTAACCTTTTCAATCGTTGGTATTCCATCAGGAGTCCAGCCACGACGTTTGTAAACAGCATCTTTTAGCTTTTCATATTGGTCTTCCCTGTATTTTCTTAAAGCTTTTAACTTCTCATCTGTGCTCTTCCCGTTGGGGTCTAAAATATTTAAATCCTTAAGCTGTTTATCATACCTGTCCTGTCTTGATTCATACTCTTCTATAGTAACAGGTCCCATGGCTCTGTATGGTATGTTATCATGCTCTCTTTTTCCAAAACCTTGCCTTAAGTTAAATACTCTTTGAAAGTTATAGACTCTCTCACTCATCTTTATTAAATCATCAGGTTTCACTTCTTTACCTGTAACAGCTGAAAAATAATCAGTATACCATTGAACATGTTTCATAACTTTTGCAGGCTCAGGAGTCTCAGAATTATCCTCAGGTATTACATCATTCCATGGAAGTTTGCAAAGACCGTTAAGACCAAACCAGGTCCTCCACATCGGAAACCAGAAGAGAGATTCTGCTTTTTGCTCAAAAGTAGGCATTAGATTATGAACCATGTCTAAAAATATTAACCAGGCTTCATCATGTTGTGGACCTTTTAATGCAAGACCATAACCACCCTGTTGTGCCAGGGATTCTTTAGTAATATATTCTGAAAATTCCAATCCTTTAGTTTCCATTCCTATATCCTGCATGATATCAGGATCTGCTCCATATTCTTTTTTAAATATATCTTTCATGCGTCTTATACCTTGACCAACAATAGTACCAAAACCTTCTTCTCTTGCCATCTGGTGTACTATTTCTAAAGCAGCTTCTTTATTACTGAAATAAAGTTCTAAACCTCCTGTTACACTTTTATCTATAAGACCCATTTCGTAACACTCCATAGTAAATGCTAATGCAGTTCCCAAAGAAATAGTGTCTAAACCATAGGTATCACAATAAAAATTGAGCTCTATTATAAAATCTGGATCAAAAATTCCCCAGTTGGAGCCACAACCCGCTATTGTTTCATACTCAGGACCATCTACCCATACAGCTTCTCCTTTAGATGGGCCTGTTTTTAAGACAAAATCTTTTACTGTATGAGCACATGCTATTGGACAACCTATCCAGCAACCATCAAAACCTGGATGAAATCTTTTTCTATATGCTTCTTTACCAAGATTTACTGCATCTTGGTGGCTTCCAAATTTAAAGTTATTAGTTGGAAGAAGGTCAAAATCATTCATTATGGTTACTAAATATGAGGTTCCTACCTTAGCCATTTCATTCTGCTTTGGATCTAATGTTTTTATCTCTTTTATATATGTCCTGCCAATCTTTTTTACTCTCTCTTTATCAGCAGGATGATTTATATCTAAAGTAACTTTTGAAAATTTAACAACAATTGCTTTTATATTCTTATTCCTAAAAACAGTCCCAGTTCCACCTCTACCAGCTTGTTTATAACGAAATGTTTTTCGAACAGTATCATAAAAGGAAAAGTTGAGACAACCCATTAAAGTATTTTTCGCTCCTAATCCAGCTGTTACAGTTGAAATAGCTTTAAGATTTTTTTCACCATAATGTTTACCGAGAAATTCACCAAGAACGTGTGTATTATCTGGAAAATTTTCTGCACTCTCAATGCTTATAATACCCTCATCACCATCTATTACTATAACAACATCTTTTTCAGCCTTACCTTGAATTTCTAATACATCCCATCCTGCGAATTTAAGATATGAACCAAAATAGCCACCAACATTAGAGTCCATAACTGACTGGGTCAATGGGGAAATCGTAACAACTATACTTTTACCACTACCCGGATAAAGTGGATTGCCACCAAGGGGTCCACACGCTATACATAACTCATTTTCTGGATCGTCCCATTTTGTTTCCTTATCTATAGAGTTCCATAACAACCACAGATCAAAACCCCGCCCACCAATAAATATTTTTTTCATTTCTTCAGTAACTGGCTTGCTTAAAATCTCATTATTAGAAAGATTTACATATAATGTTCGATTATTATATCCTTTCTCAATTGGTTTAACTTTATAATGAAACCTTTTTAATTCTTTTTTATGAATTATTTTAGAAGACTCAGTATTCATTCTTTAACCCCCTTTAATTATTGACTCTTTGAATCTTTTTCAATATACTCTCCTGTAGTTAAGACGTCAAGAATCAAAATCAAGCAACAATTAGAAAAAAATTATATGAATTGTTAATAGTATAGGTTAACATCAAGTCCTTTAGCTTTACTCAAGAGCAGGTTTAATTATAGACCTTTAATCGGAAGAAGTTTTATTAAATTGTAAATTTCTATCCCTGATAGTACAGATTATATATTATAATCTTGTCTATAAATATACATAGGAAATATTCTTATAAAAAACATTCTATAAGAAAGGAGTTAAGTAAAATGAGTAAAGATGAGAATAAGAATATAATTAAATGGTTTAAGGTATCATTCTTTATTATATTACTGATTGGTGCTGGGTACTTTTTCGGAACAATATGTAAGCAAATTGGACAATCCTATGATTTGATACTTTCCACCTCAAAGGAATTCTTAATATTATTATTGTGGCTTCTTTTAGCCTTGTTTGCTGTGCTGGTGAGTTCTGGCTTGGTAGTAGCATTATTAAGACCTATTTGGGTTGGAATAATAGCATTTGCATTATCTGGATTGGCTATGTTAATAGGATGGGATGTGACAATAGGTAGCTGTATATTGGTATTAGCATATACCCTAATTTCAACATTTTATTACATTAATGTTAAAAAGGAACTAAATCAACGAATCAAGTTCTCTGTAAGTCCCATAAGTAAAGGACAGGCTATTTTGACTATAGCTCTTATTCTTTTAGCTTGTGGTAGCCTTTACTTTGGCTACTCGGAGTATATAAAAGAGGAAGGTTTTTCAATTCCTGAGTTTTATATTGAGAAATTAATGGAGCAGATGGAGAAGCGCGTTGGAGAAGAATTGCCACCATTACAGCGAAGATCAGCAATCGCTAAATTGAGAGAGGAACTCAATAAAATAATAAACAATTTCACAGAACGAATTAAGTCCTATGAGAAGTTTATCCCTATAGCAATATCTTTGGCTCTATTTATGCCTTTGGTAACAATTACTCGACTTTTATCCTGGGTACCTGCTGGAATTTTGAGTATTATTTTCTTGTTACTTAAAGCAATGGGGATAACAAAGATAGTAAGTGAGACTAAAGAAGTTCAGAGATTAATTATTAGCTAACTATATTTTTTCTAACTTAAATAGTTTATTCAATAAAGATTATTAGAGGAGTTTAAATGGGAGTTATTAAAGTTCAACTATAGAATCAATATACTATGCCCTCAATATGCTGTGTATGTGGAGCACCAGCAGGGATACAAAAACTAAGTGTAGGTAAGTCAATTGGTTTTAGTGGTAAAACGACAGTAAGTCTCCCCTTTCCTTTATGTGATATGTGTGCGAATGCTAATGAAATTGTAAAAAAGCGCAGAAATAAAGGATGTTTTACAAGTCTGGGTAGTATATTCTTATTTTTTGCTGCAACAATAATAAGTGTGGTATTTAAAGTAAGTCCTGGTACATTACTTAATTCTCTTGTTGGAATTCTATTTGTTCTTTCCATCTTTTCATTTCTTGGAGGTTTAATTTATACATTAGTAGCATATAGAATTGGTATGGATCCTGAGATTTATAATATATTTAAGAGAGCTTTAAAAGCTGTTAGTATGGTAAGTTATAAGAAAGGTCTCTTTAGAAAAGGACATGTTACATTCAAATTTACCAATGAACAGTTTGCTGAACTATTCAAACAACTAAATAAAGATGTAGTTTTGTGAAAAAAGTAAGCTATGTAAATTGCCAGGATCTAAGAGTGAACATGCTTTAATGAAAAAGCTGTCTATAAATAAGGATATTTGCTAAAAACCAATTTAATGGTTCTAATACAACCTCAATGAAATAAGAAGTAAATGCTAATAATTGCATTAAATATTTTATGTTAAAATTGCTATCTCATTAGCTTTACGGAATATGTTAGCGTACTCTGAGTTAGAGAACTTAAGAATTGTTACACCTGGCTTTTTACTCTTAAGTATTTTGACTCCAAGCTTAGCTAACTTCGAGCGAAAAATTAATCTAAAAGGTAGAAGAGCAATCCACATCATTGCATAAGCTATACCCATAAATAAAAACCCACCTGCTCCTATTAAAAGCCAATTCTGTACTCTGAGAAGTTCCAACCAACCTTTCTCAACAATTGTAAATATTATATATAAAATTGCTCCAAGTGCTCCAATAATTAGAGAAATACCAAATAAGTTGTCCTTCCAGTTCCTTAAACGTTTTACCCTAGTGTAACAGTTGTCACAGTAAGGTACATGCCCACTTCCACTAAATAACTCAAAATCCTCCTTCGTGGATTCTTTTAAACACAAAACACAGAACTGTGGCCAAGACAATTTTTTAGATGTACTTACTTTAACTATTTTAATATCTTTACGCATTTTCCATCACCTCTTTTATTCAGAAGTTTTTTACTTAAACTCTTAAGTATTAAATATTTTTAAAATTTCATAGCATTAATGAAATATTTCACAAAATCAGGATATGTGGTCAATTCAATATATTTAATATTTTTTAAAAGCTCTTTAGCTTTTTCTCTCACATTTTCTGATATAAGAATTTGTTTAGCTCCAATACCTGCAGCATTTCCAATTTGATGAAATTTATTTATAGGTATATTAGGAAACATACCAATTTCTATAGAACTTGATATATCTAAACATGAACCAAATGCTCCAGCTATAATAATCTGGTCTATATCTTTTACACTAAGCTTGGTACTTTCCAATAAAATATCAATCCCAGCTCTTATAGCTCCTTTTGCTAATTGAATTTCTCTTATATCATTCTGAGTAATAGTGATATAATCTTCTTCCTCCTGAATTTCTTTTCCACCTTCTTTGTCTACTTCTCCTTCTAAATCTTTTTTAACTAAAATATATTCCAATTTCCCATCAGATAGTTTTCTAACTCCTTTTCTCACTTCAACAATTCTTCCACTTGAGTCAATAATTTTTGTTTTCAACATCTCTGCAACAGCGTCTAATATTCCAGAACCACAAATACCAACTGGTGGATAATTATCAATTGTAGATATCATTATATTAAGATTATCTGGTTCTATTACTACCCCATCTATTGCTCCCTCTGATGCTCTCATTCCATATTTTATATGCGCTCCCTCAAAAGCAGGACCTGAAGCAGTTGAACAGCAAGTTATTACATTATCGGTTTTTAAAACAATCTCTGTATTAGTACCTATGTCTATTCCTAAAACATTTCCTTCTTTTTCAAATATTTTTGAGCTAAGTATCATAGCTAAATTGTCCGACCCAACAAATGCTGCTATTGGAGGTGGAAAATATATATATCCAAACTTATTAATATCTAATTCAAAATCTCTCGCTTTTATTTCAACTTCACCAGTAATTACAGATTTAAAAGGTAAAAGAGCTAATTGTTTAATTGGAAGACCTAAAAGCAGGTGGTGCATGGCAGTATTTCCAACAGCTACGACTTCAAATATTTGGTCTTTGTTTACATTATTTTTTTTACATATATCACGGATTATTTCATTTATCTTCTTTATTGCAATATTTCTTAATTTATTTCGACCATTCTTGTTTTCTAAGACATATTTAAGTCTACTTATAACATCCTCACCATAAGCTATCTGAGGATTCATTATTGCAAATGTATCTATAGTTTTTCCAGTTTCTAGGTCCATTAAATATATGGCAATTTTAGTTGTTCCTAAATCTATAGCAATACCATATATCTTTTTAATCTCACTTTCCAAATCAGCATAGATTATCTCTTTATTCCTAACGATGACACCTAATTCGACTTCCTTATTTTTAATAATTTCTTCTGTTTCTTTGCTTATTATTTCAGTTATTTTTTTTAAAGCCTCAGAGTCAATTTTCTCTATAGTTATATTAAAATTTTTTAATATTTCCTCTTTAGTTCTTTTGAAATTAGATCTCTCATCATTAAGAAAAACTTCAGGAGAAACTTTTGGTATTTTTATTATAAATTTCTTAATAATAGGTGAAAGTTCTACTTTTGTTTCTTCTCCACCCATTTGAAGCCTTTGTTTAGTTGCAAGTGTTGACCAAGGAATATAGATATCAGTATCACCGTAAATTTTTGTACAGCAAGCTAAGCGGTAACCATTTTTGATATCTTCAAATGAGATTAACTTTTTCTCACTAGTAGTTACTTCATTTAAAAACTTACCACTTACTTTTACTCTACATTTACCACACTTCGCTTTTCCACCACATAAGGATTTTATTTTAATACCTGCTTCTCTTACAGCATCAAGCAGTAAAATCTCTTTAGAATATTTAACTTTTTTTCCAATAGGTTCAAATTTTATTTTAAAAATAATCTATCACTTCATTATTAATATTTAATAATTACTTCTCATTTCTGTATGTAAATATATTCTTGTTATTCTTGAACGAAGCGGAGCGGAGTGAAGAATCTCATTAAGTATATTAAAGAATCTAATATAATTGAAATATTTTCATTTATATTAATATTAGATTCTTCGCTTCGCTCAGAATTACAACAAATATGCTTAGAATTACCCTAAAAATTATATTATTTTTTTATTTTATTTCTGTACTAGGAGATAAATCTTTTACCAAATTTATCTCTACCGTTTAGGAAATCTGACGCCAAAATTGTCTCAACAATTCCTTCCTTCGTTCCTTTTTATTTGTTGGATTTATCCTCTCCCCTATAATTGCAGTTGGAAATCTAGTTCCAAATTTAACTTTTACATCTTTAGATGTTAATATAGTCATCTAATTTTGTATCCTTTCTTCCTTGTAAAAATATTATTAAAAATTCCTGTTTATTAAAATATTTAAAAAAAATTTCTTTTCGTTAAATATTTTAAAAAAACTCTGTTCATTAAATATTTATTCTATAATATAAAATTCACTAATTTTTAAAAAAATAAATAATTACTATTTATTAAATGTTTTTTAATAATCTAAAATTTGTACTTTAAAGATTTTATCTAATTAACTAAGAAAGAGGTTTGTCAGGTTTCATACTTTTTAAAAAAGTTTCACAGGGAATACACAATATATTATCAATTAATAATTTTTCATTTCCTCTATAAACAAATATAGGATTGCATTCAGGATAATCTTGATAAAATGTTTTTAGAGAACGTAATTCATTCCTGCGAATGTTTTTTGTATTTTTAACCTCAATTGCCCAAAAACCTTCCTTTCCATAGACAATGAAATCAACTTCAGTTCCACCCTTTGTCCTCCAATAGTAAAACTTATAGGATGAATGGCTATAATCAATCCAGGCTCTAATGTGTTGGGCAACTAGACCTTCAAGAGTAGGCCCATCAATTTCACCAGTTCGGTCAAGAGGACCACTAGGTCTTATTGAGCGAAATACACCAGCGTCAAAAAAGTAAAATTTCGGATGTTTGATAACAATACGTTTTGCTTTTTTTGTAAAAACTGGTAAAGAATAGGCCATCAATAAATCATAAAGAACCTTTATATAACCTCGTACAGTTTCTCTTTCAACTTCGCTTTCTCTGGCGACATTGCTGGTGTTAAGGATTGTTCCATGGGAAAAACTTATAGCTTCCAAAAACCTTGCAAAGTCTCCAATATTTCTAACTAACCCTTCCATCTGGATTTCTTCCTTCATATAAAGAGTAATATAAGCATTAAGTGTATCTTCAGGATTTTGAGCTGAGACAACTAAAGGAACTAAACCTATATGGAGAGCTTTTTTAAGATCGAATTTCTCTTTCAATTCAGAAGCTATAAAAGGGTGAAGAGAACGTACAATCGCTCTTCCTGCAAGAAGATCAACTCCTTTTTGCTTTATTTTACTAGCGCTTGAACCAGTGAGAATAAATTGCAATTTCGGTTTCTCTTCCATAATGGTATGTACAACATCTAATAATTCAGGAACTTTCTGAACTTCATCGATGATTATAATTTTCTTGTCAGGATTTCCTTCAATTATCTCTTTTAGTCGTTCAGATCGAGCTTTATATCTACGATATATTCCTGGATCCAAAAGATCAATGATCAGTTCATCTCTACAATTCATCTTTAACCAAGTTGTTTTTCCTGTTCCTCTGGGTCCAAAAAGAAAATAGCTATTTTTTGAGCCTTTGAAATAACGTTTTATAATTTCCATTTTTCTCACTTTTTGGTGTTTATAATACCAATTTTGCTTCTTTTTTAGTATTTCCAATACCAAAATATCATAATTATTCAATCCTGTCAAATATTTTTATCAATTTTTTATCAAGAACATCATTTTTTATGAAGTAAATCATATAGGAGATTAATTGATTAAAATAAAAAAAGAAAAACTATAACAAGAAGATTTTTTAAAAATTCATTACTTCTTTATTTGTATTTTATATAATTAAAAATGATTAAGGAGATATATAATAAAATTTTCTATAATATAATTATTATGCTTAATTTTATAAAATAGGAAGAATGATAACAATTTAATTAAGTAGAAAGGAAATATATTTATGGCAAATAATAAAAAAACTATTGATAAAACAACAAAAGTAATACACTGGACAGCTCGGGTTTTAGGTTCCGTCTCTGGAGCATTCTGGGTTCTTGCATTAACTTTATCAACTATAGTTGAGTACAAAAAGGGAGTTTAGCCTACGCCTGAAGCTAAATTAGAGGGAACAGTTTTAGGATTCTTGATTGCTGTTGTAGTTATTGGTGTAATTATAGCCTGGTTTCGAGAAGGTATTGGTGGATTTATAACTTTAATTGGTGCTGTTGCATTAAGTATATTCGCTTATATTTCTGCAGGTCATAACAAAATTTTTGCAATGTTAACTAGTGGAATACCTTTTCTAATTGCAGGAATCCTATTTCTTATAAGTTGGTGGAGAAGAAAAAGTTTATAATAATCTATTTCTTTTAGATAGTCTATTCCAGTAGTTAGAGTAAAATAATATTTTCTTACCTTTTATTTTTAATAGTTTATCTATCCATCTATCTGTAAAATCCTGAGCTCTTTTAAAACAGCTTAGTGAAAATTTATATATCTCATCTTTTGTATAATATTTTAATTTAGCATTTTTTTTAACAAATTTCGTACTTTCAGTAATAAATTCCTTTTCCAATTCATTGCGTTCATGAGAATATTCTTTAATAAATTTTTTGTAATTGGCTAAAAATAATCTGTGAAATTTCTCAGACTTCCACCAGATAGATTTTTCATCATAAAACTTTCCAGTATGATAATTTTCTGTAGGAATCTTATTGTATCCTAAAAATAAAGGTTTAAATATTGAAATACAGGGAGCAGAAGTACCAGTTGCATATATTAATATCTTCTTATCTTCTGTTAGTTCAACAATCATTGAGCCTGTTGTCTGACTCTTTCTTATTATAGAATTAGCTGCATGCATACATATATCAGAATTACTTCCATACGCTGGATGATATTTTCTATTAGATGAAAAGCCTTTCAAAAAATAATAAACACTCGCTTTTGATGGACACATGTAACAGTAGTTAGCAATATTAACAGCTTGTTCAGGAAAATGGTCTCTTAAAATATTAGCTATCTTTAAGACATCCAATTTCCCTTTCTCTTTATTCATCAATTCTAAAGAGCGATTTCTTCTTTTCTTAGCACCTGAAAAATTAGTTAAGAAGTGTGAAGTATAAACTTTTTTCAAATTAATTTTTTCATAATTTTGTTTTTTGTTCTTTTTAATCCATTTCTTTTTTGTTGCATATTCCCCAAGATTCTCTGAATGATAGTCGTAATCATCTTCTATACTAATACAGTTTGATATAGAATAAGCATCCTTAATTTCTTTCACTGCCCATTCTCTACCATAACACTCCATAACTTTTGCAGAATTAAAATCAGCTATTAAGAAGGAATTATGATATTTAAATTTCTTATCCCGATATCCACATGCTCCACCCTGTCCAAATTTAGTTAAAAGATTTGCAATTACTTCCACAGCTATATCAGAAGTCTCGCTTCTTTCCAGAGCCAATCTTATTAAATCCATTCCAATAAGACCATTTTTCTTTTCATGAGGAATTTTAGTAAATATTGCCTCATTTCCAATTACAACTCCATTTTCATTAACACCCATTTCACATCCCCATATCCAGAAAGGTTTCGCTAAAATAACTTCATAAGTTTTTCTAACCTGTGGAATTTCTATATATGTGCACTTTACCATTTTACCTTTATCATAATCTTTTGCAGGATAGTGAATTAATTCATGAACCTCATCAGGTTCTCTATCAGAATTTTTTGCAAAAATTACACTTTTATTGGAAGTATAACTTTGCATCGCCACTAATGTATCACACATTTATCTTCCCTCACTATTTAAATATAATAAAAATAATTTATAATGCTAATTACAGACTCAAATATCATTATTTTGTCTTTTTAAATAGCCTTATGTAAAATTTGTTTTTAAATTTAGATACCCCCCCTTTTTTCAAATAAAAATAGGAGCAGTTTTTAACTCACTCTTTTTGTTATTATATCTTGCAATTATCGTGCAATTTATTGAGCAATTTATTTTAATTTGAGAATATATTAAGAATGATTTAAGAATGTAGAAAAGGATATTAAATATTTATTGATGTGACTCGTTTCAAAAGAATACACTATATATTTCTTTTAAAAATTTGATGATATAAATGAATAACATTATCCATATTAAATTCTCTTGTAACACGTTCAAATGCATTTTCTGCAAGATAACGATATTTTTCTACATTATTTATTACCTTTTGAAGGATTTTTTCAAGTGCCATTTCATCATCCTCTGGAAAAAGTATAGAATCATAACCTGACTTAAGAAAACCAATAATACCAGGAATCTCTGAGGCAATAATTATGTTTTTTGCTGCCATACCTTGAAGGATTGTATTACTCATTCCCTCCCGAACTCTATATGGACAAACCATTATGTCAAAAATACCCAAATAATTCCAGGGATCATCCTTTCTACCAAGAAATATTGCAGAATCACCACAATCCTTTACAAGTTCTCTAACCTCTTCTGCAGTTGACTTTTGAACCATGTCTTTCTGACTTGTTCCTATCAAAACTAATAATGCATTTTCTGGTCTTATTTGCTTCCATACTTTAAGTAGCAAATCTGCACCCTTTCTTGCAGTAAACCGACCTATAAATCCAACTATAACCTTATCTTCATCTATTTTTAATTCTTTCCTTCTTTTTGCTTTTTTTAGAGTAGACATATTATATAAATTTACATCTACACCATTAAATGCCTTTATTGTTTTATTTTTCAATCCTTTAGAAATTAAAAAGTTATTCTCATCCTTAGATAATGAAGTAAAAAGTGAAACTGAGTTACAGTATAAGTTCCATTTAAACGGTGATAATGTGTGATGTAAGTGTTGAGGAGTTCGCTCCACTGTTCCACCTGTTAATCTTAAGACTGTATATTTATTAAGTATAGTCTTAAAAAACCATCCAACTGCTGCTTGGGAGATATATATGCTTTTTCTATTTTTTGAATATGAGTAATTTAAGAAATATATACTTTCATAATCACAAAAATTTCTTAGAAGCCAAAGAAAAACACATAGTGTAAAATACCAGGATTCTATACCAATAGGTCCAAAACGAGTTAGATGATATCCTTGAAACATCTCTTCGGATCTGGCTCTCATCTCGTCGTCCTTTGTGAGAACTTCTACCTTCCATCCTTTTTTTACTAAACCAGTTGCTAAATCACGACCTGCACATTCAAGCCCACCAATATGTGTTGGATAAAAGCTATCAACAACAAAAACTACACCGTCTTTTTTCTGTCTTTTAAAAAATAGATTAAACAGAAATATTGGAAATGTTACTATCATTTCCAACAGGAGGTAGTATCCCATCAAAACGTAAGTTACAAACTTTTTCATATCTGTCCTTGTCTTCCCACCTTTATATTAATCAGCAAATAGATAAATTCAAAACCAAATTTATATAAAGATCTTTGAAATAAAACATATTATAAAAATTTATAATTTTTTATAAAAGTAATTTAGATAGAAGTAGTGTGAGCAGAGCCTTTACAGATAATCCATGTTATAGAAGAACTAAACTAAAAGTTCATTAGAAATAAAAAAAGATAAAATACAAAATAATTGGCCCACTTCTACTGCTAAATTAATGGAACTTCCGCTTCCCCTTAGCCAGGTTTAAAATTAGTAAAGCCATAAAGCCAGAAAGTCTATAGTATTATGTAATAAATAGACCTTTGATAATCATTATATCATAAATTATAAAGGTGAGATTTCTTTTAAAATGAAGAGCTTGAATTATATATTAGAGATCTACATTTATTTCATTAATGCTTTTTTAAGAATAATGTACATAGCGTGAGACCACAATAGAGTCTTTGCAGGTTTTCCCTTTTTTCTAACCCACTTATTATAAAATTCAGGATGAAGCATGTTTTCACTGATTTGCTCTGGTAGATTACCACCTTTACCTGATTTAGATTCTATCCATTTTAATAAATTATAAGCTCTACTTTTTTGACTAATTTCAGTGTAGTACCAACCAAGCCATGCAGTAAGCAATATCCATTCCCCTCCTCCATAGTAAGTATCATTCTTATACCTATATACACCGTTTTTTACCAAGTCTTTCTCTATTATATCCACTGTGTTTAACATAACCTTTTCATTAGGTTCTACCAATCTAAAAGGTATAGATAACCATAGAAGTGAAGCATCAACCCCATTAGTTCCTATATATTTTACGAAATGATTATTTACCACTCCTCTATTTAAAACAAATTCTTTTATCTTATTCGTTAGTTGTGATAGTTCTATATTTGGATAAAATTGTGATATTTCTTTTATTCCACTATAAATACAAGCAAGAGTTGAGACATGTACTTTATCTATATTTTCTTCCCAGCAATCATAGTTATTGTGATTCCATAATAGGGATAAATATTTTTTTATATTATTGATGCTCTCTTTAAATTCTATAAGAAGGTTTTTATTGCCTGTAAACTTTATGTGTTGAGCTAAACCCCACAACCAAATACCATAGCCATCTAATTGAAAATTTGCCCATTTATGTTCTGACTCATATCCTTCAAGAGTATATCTGGTATAAAGAAAATCATTAGGCTTTATATTTTCATTTTTATTTAATTTTTTTAATATATCCTCAATCTTATAAGAATATCTTTTAATAACACCGTTTACCCATCTATAATACATTTCTGCACTCTTATTTTCACCAGCTACGTCCATAGCATATGCTGTGAATGTACCATCTCTTAACCAACAAAATCTATATGATTCAAAATCAGGACTAGCAATATAACTTCCTGATTCTTGCTGATTTGCTTTTATTATTTGTATACTCTTCTTAGATAAATCCATATATTTCCTTTCTTATCAAATATAATTTCATTTTTATATAGAAAGTGTTATCACTTTTAATAAAATTTTTTATAAAAACAATAGCATCAACATTTTTATTAGTAGAATTAAGATTTTATCTACTACTAAATGTAGCTATTATTTTATTCCTGTTATTTAATTTCTAAAAACTTTTTTCAAGAATCTTATATTCCTATATAACATTGCCAATTTACCACTTGACAATAACTCCATAGCATATTCCCTTCAATTAGTCTATTATATACACTATTGTTCTAAAATAATCATGTCCCAATATTCCAGATAGGGTAAATTAAAGCTTATAATTCCATTCTGGTATGAGAATCTCAATTCTTGAGGCCAACCATCATTTAAATCTGGCGAAAGAAAATATATTCTACTAGGAATATTCGGATCTGTAATTGTCATCTCTACATTTTTAAGGATTCTGGGTGGATTTGTTCTTGCAGCATTCCACTCAGGTTTTTCGAGATCAAGAAGATTAATTAGATTAATTACTTGATACTTCTCATTTTCCTTTGTTAATACCCAAACTAATCTGTAGTAGCCTTTATCAAGTGTCTTAACCCCTTTTATTTTAATCTCTTGTGCCAATTCCGTTTCTCTTAGGTCACCATATAGTAGTTCTTGATATCTAACAACGAAATCATAGTATTTGCGAAGCCTTTCATTCAAACCTATGTCCATTTTTTTATATTTTGTGAAATAAGGATCACCTAACATCCCGCTTCCTTCTCCCAGTTCAATGTGATACCCACCATTTGCAAATATGGTAGCGCTTACTAGAAGAACTGAAGGTTTATATTGTGGTGAAATGTAAGCAGCTAGAATGACAGGCTTTCCATTGCTAAACTTCTTTCCCTTGTCAATGAGTTCCTTCAAGTGTTGAAATAGAGTAAAAGGATGCCAAACTTCGATATAAACTGAATCAACATCAGATGATCCTACAGTTTGGACAGGCCAGTTGGTTACATTATTAAAAAATACCTTCATATTAGGACGTAACCTGCTAATAATCTTTTTTGCCTCATTAATAAATGTGGGTATCTCCTTACCCAAATCAACAATTTCACCCTCTTTTCCCTCAATATGTGAGTGGCCTCCTTTAGGATCCCCATACTGGTCTATGTGAATTCCATCAAAATTCAGGTTTGATAGAAATTTTTGATATTCTGTGATGATATATTTACGCCACGGACTGTCAGTAGCAGGATTCATGATCACTAGAAAGTTATCTCCTAATCTATATGGTTCACCATTAGCTTTGTATAAAGCCCAGTTTGGGTGTTTCTTGTAAAAATCTACGGGTGCTGCATATATGGTGGTATAAGCCATAGCTGCCATTCCATATTCATGAGCTAAATCAATCTTTTGTCGCACAACCTCTAGTGAAAGTGGTCTACCCATGGGATCAATGAAATTATCAGCGGGGGGAAGGTGTTTGGAATGCTGATACATCCAATCATAAAACTGAAGGGAGTTAATGTGGAACTTACACAAACTCTCAAAT
>JGI24025J20009_10001919_pt1 | contig 15331 bp, 16 predicted proteins | sample Cruoilmetagenom3_FD_20009 | JGI IMG/M metagenome (IMG submission 20009)
GCCAAAACCACCCAAAAAGCCGAAGAAATTTTCTCGGACGCCCAAAAAACTCTTGAAACCGGAATTGAAAAATTCGGCAAAGGCTTTGAAGAAGCCGCTGCTTTCGGTCAGGAAACAATGGACGCCATGATGCAATCTTCGGAAATTGCTGCCAAAGCTGCCGAAGAAATGAACGCCGACATCGCGGCCTTCTCGAAAAAATCTTTCGACGAAACCGTAGCGGCTGCCAAAGACATCGCGACAGCCAAATCGCCAACCGAGCTTTTTGAAAAGCAAACCGCTTTTGCAACCAGCGCTTTTGAAGGTTTTGTGGCTCAAGCCACCAAATGGAATGAAGCCATGGTTGCCGCTGCCAAAGACTCGATGGAGCCTGTTGGCAAGCGCGTAAACGCCGCTTCGGACATGATGAAATCTTACACCGTATAAGCGACGTGAAATTATGAATTTGGAAAAGGGGGCTTGTGCCCCCTTTTTTATTGCGCAGGAATAGAATATATAGAGCTCCGCACTGCCAAGGATAAAGGCCCTCATGAATTTTGAGCCCATAGTGATGAGCGAAGGTGAACCGCCCGAAGACGGGGTGGACCTGCTAACTCGCCCCGTTGAGAAAACCGAAAAGCCGCCGCTTTACAAGGTGTTGTTGTTGAATGACGACTACACGCCGATGGAATTTGTTGTGCATATCCTCGAGCGCTTCTTCGGGCTGAACGCCGATGCGGCACAAGGGATAATGCTGACCGTGCATATGAAGGGGCTGGCGGTTGTGGGGGTTTACTCCCACGAAATAGCAGAAACAAAAGTGACGCAAGTGATGGATTATTCCCGCCGAAACCAGCACCCTTTGCAATGCACGATGGAAAAAGAATAGCACCGCTGTGAGCCATTCCCCCCGATTTTTAGCCCCGTTTGAGCAGGGCTTGCTGGACGTGCCAAAAGGCAACCTATTGGTGATCCGCGCACCGGATGCCATGGGCCTTTCAGATTTCCCGAATGTGACCGTGGAGCAAAGCTTTGCTCCGGTGTTCAACAGGTTCGAAAACACCGGTATCGACGTGACCCCCCGGGCCGAAGGCCGGTTTGCCATGGTTATGGTGAACCTGACCCGCTCGCGGCCAGAAAACCTGTGCAACATCGCGCGGGCGTGTGAGATGTCTGACGGTGTGGTTCTTGTGAACGGCGCCAAAACCGACGGAATCGAGAGCTTGTTGAAGCAGGTTCGTAAGGAAACCACGGTCGAAGTCATTTCAAAGGCGCATGGCAAGGTCTTCTGGTTTGACGCCACGCCGATGCCAGAGGCTTGGCTTGAAGCCGGAAAGCTGGCGGAAAACCAAGCGGGTTACCTGACCGCGCCGGGCATGTTTTCCCATGAAAAAATTGATTCCGGCAGTGCGTTGCTCGCCCCATATTTGGGTGGGCTGAAAGGCCGTGTTGCAGACCTAGGCGCCGGATGGGGCTGGTTGGCCGCGCAGGCTATCGGGCCGGAGGTGGAAGAACTGGTGCTTTTTGAGGCCGAGCAAAAAGCGCTGGATGCGGCTCGACAAAACCTCGACGACCCGCGGGTGCAATTTGTCTGGGCGGATGTTTTATCCCTGCCCAAAACCCCGCCCTTTGACGCGGTCATTTCCAATCCACCCTTTCATCAAGGACGCGCGGCTGAGCCGGAACTCGGGGTCGGGTTTATTCAGGCAGCGGCCAAAATACTGAAGCCCAAGGGTCGGTTTTTGATGGTGGCAAACCGGCAGCTTCCCTATGAGCACGCGCTGGATGCTGCCTTCCGCAAGTGGGAGATATTGGCACAAACCGGCGGGTTCAAGATTTTTGGCGCGAGTTTACCCAAGCGTTAACAACTAGCTTGAGCGGCCCAACTACCGTATGAATACGGGTGAACTGAGAATCATCGGAGGGCCAATGGCCGCATCTATCTCTGGAAAATCGGTTATCGTGACCGGAGCTGCCAACGGGGTTGGCTTGGCGATTGCACGGTTGTTTGTGGCCAACGGCGCCAATGTGCTGCTGGCTGATATGGACGAAGACAAGCTCGACGAAGAAGTGGCCTTACTGGCGGAAAACGCCGGGCAGGCGGTGAGCTTTACCGGCGATTTGCGCGAAAAACTTACGGTCAACAACCTGATGGCGGCAACGATTGATGCCTTTGATCGGGTTGATATTCTGGTCAATGCCAGCCGCCAAGTGCTGCCGAGTGATCCGTTTGACGGCTCGAATGATGGGTTCGAGTTGATGATGCACCAGAACGCGACTGTCAATATGCGGATTTGTCAGGCGGCGGCCAAGCGAATGATCTCGCAAAAAGATGGTGGCGCCATTGTGAACCTGTCTTCAATTGCCGCGCAGGATTGCGTGGCGAATTCGGTAGGGTATAGCGTGGCCTCAGCGGCGCTGGACCAGCTAACCCGCTCGCTTGCCGTGGCCTATGCGCCGCATAATATCCGTGTAAACGCGGTGGCGCTGGGAAGCATTATGAGCGGCAGTTTGCTATCCATGATCGCCGAAGATGAAGACCTGCATGACGAAGTTGTGGCGGCCACGCCGATTGGGCGAATCGGGGAGGCCGACGAGGCGGCCGAAGCCGCGCTGTTTCTGGCTTCAGATTGCGCCAGTTTTATTACAGGCCAGATATTGGCGGTTGACGGCGGGCGCTCGCTGCTCGACCGGATGAGCAAGCTCGCCTATTGAGGCCTGCGGCCGGTGGCCTCGCTTTGCTCGGCTTGGGGCGCTGCCCCCTTTGGCCGCTGGCCAAATTCACCCGGGATATTTGAACAATTTGGATTGTGGGCTGGTTTAGCGAAGCCGGGCCAGAAGTGCGGCTGAGGCAAAGCCGTCGGCCTCCAAACCTGCGTTTCGCTGGTAGGCAATGATGGCGCTTCGGGTTTTGGCACCCGCTACGCCATCGGTGCCGCCGGTAGAGAAGCCTGCGTCGGTCAGGCGGGTTTGGAGCTCGACGATTTGTTCGCGGGTGAGGTCGGCTGCGTCCCGCGCCCATGGTTGAACAAATTCACCGCCGCCAGCGATCCGGTCGGCTAGATGGCCGACCGACATCGCATAGGAGACCGAATTATTGTAGCGCTGGATCACGCGGAAATTTTTATAGACGGCAAAGACGGGATTGCCGGCTCCGGCAGGCAGCAACAGCGCGGCTTCACTATAATTTGGCAGCGGGCCACCCCCGGCGCGGCGCACGCCGAGGTTTCGCCACGTGGCACCACTTTGGCGATTGTTGATATCGGCCAGCGCATAGTTGAACCCTTCGGGTAGGGTGACCTCGACCCCCCAGGGCTGGCCATGGACCCAGCCGTTTTGCCGGAGGTAGTTTGCCGTGGAGGCCAGCGCGTCAGCCGGGTTATCGCTCCAGATATCGCGTGTTCCGTCGCCGTCATAGTCAGCGGCCAGCGCCCGAAAGCTGGTCGGGATAAATTGCGTGTGGCCCATGGCCCCGGCCCAGGAGCCAACCATATCGGAGCGGCTCACCTCGCGCGCTTGCAGGATTTGCAGGGCTGCGATGAGCTGGCGCTCGCCGTAGTTGCGGCGGCGGCCGTCATGGGCGAGCGTGGCCAGTGCCTCAACGGTATAAAAACTGCCCCGGTTTTGGCCGTAATTGCTTTCGACCCCCCATATCGCCACGATGATTTCTGAATCCACCTTATAGCGGTTTTCGATCCGGCGGAGCAGGTTGCGCCGCTGGCGGTGCGCCTGCCGCCCCTGCCGCAGGCGGGTGGAGGAGACAGCCGTTTCAAGGTACTCCCAGATCGGTTTGCTGAATTCGGGTTGGTAGCGGTCGTGCTCGACAACCTGCGCGTTGGGCACAACGCCGCGAAAGGCGGAATCAAACAAGGATGATTCGACTCCGGCTTGCAGGGCGCGGGCCCGGAAACTCTGTTTCCAGAGTTCAAAGCTGCTTTGGGCAGTTACTGGAAGGTTGCCGGAGAGAAAAATAACGGTGGCGCAAAAGAAAAGTTTGGGGATAAAATTCATGGGAGTGTTGAAAACCTGCGAATAGGACGGGTGAACGGGAGCGTTTCGGTGGAAAAATATTTATCGAAATGACGAGAAATTACAAAATTATTTGGGACCAACTTTATGCATATTACCAGAAGAAACTTTATCAAGGCAACCGGAGCCGGCGTATTCCTGCCGGCAATCACGGGGCGGGCTTTTGCGGCGGAAGGTGGCGCACCGCTGCCCGTTCCCGAGGTGATGGACCTGAGTGGGGGCACCATGGGGGAGCTCACCGCGAGGCTTGGCAGCGCGAACATGTTGCAGGGGCGGGCGACGCAAACGGCGGGTTATAGCGCCGATTATCTCGGCCCTTTGATAAGGGTCAAACGCGGGGAAACCGCGCGGCTTAAGCTGGGGAACAGTATAGTCGAGCCGGTTTCGGTGCATTGGCACGGGATGCATATTGATGGCGCGCAGGATGGCGGGCCGCATACGCCGTTGAACCCGAACGCGGTTTTTGATGCGGCGCTGTATGTGGACCAACCCGCCGCTACGCTCTGGTATCACTCCCATATTATGGAGCGCACAGCGCCGCATGTGTGGTTTGGGCTTGCCGGCATGTTATTGGTGGATGACCCGGATGCCCCCGATTCCGGCCTGCCGAGCACCTATGGCGAGGATGACCTGCCGTTGGTGGTGCAGGACCGTATTTTTGGCAATGACGGCAATCTTGTTTATGCGCCGCGCGGGCCTTCATTGATGCATGGCTACCGTGGAAGCGAAATATTGGTGAATGGCGCGATACGGCCCGAGGCGACTGTGCCNTTGGGGATGGTGCGGTTGCGGATATTGAACGGGTCCAATGCGCGGATATATCATTTTGGGTTTGAAGATGGGCGGCAGTTTGCGCAGGTGGCATCTGATGGTGGTTTGTTGCCCGCGCCGGTGCGGATGAACACCCTGACGCTGGCCCCCGCAGAGCGCGCCGAGATCCTGGTTGATTTCAGCAGTGGCGCCCCTGTGCGACTGCTTTCGGGGCCGGATGACAACTCCCCGATGGCTGGCATGATGGGTGGCATGGGCCGGATGAGCGGCATGATGGCCAGCCCCGACGCGGACGAAAGCGGCGATTTCGAGATCATGCGGTTCTCGGTAAATAGCGGGTTGGCTGGCAAGGTGACGACGCTGGCCAATACCATTGCCGGTGCCCCCGCGCCCGATTTTGGCGAACCGGTTCGGCGGCGGCAGTTCCGGCTCGATATGATGGGCGGTGGTATGGGCGGTATGATGATGGGCGGCGGGCATGGAATGTCGATCAACGGGGAATCGATGGATATGGCCGTGATCAATGAAGAGGTTAAGCGCGGCGAAACCGAGATATGGGAGATTTCTTCCACCGAGATGATGCACCCGTTTCATGTGCACGGAACGTCGTTTCAGGTTCTTTCCGAAAACGGGGTGCCGGTAGACTCCACTGCGCTAGGCTTGAAAGATGTAGTGCTGGTCGAAAACACGGCCGAAATATTGGTGCGGTTTGACCGGACCGCAGATGCCGCGACACCGTATATGTATCATTGCCATATTCTCGAACATGAAGATCTGGGTATGATGGGGCAATTTACGGTGACTTGATCGGGGGTGTAGGTTTGCACATACGGGCGGCGTTTAGATAGGTCACGCCATCTTTTCGCGGAATAGCTTCTTGACTTTATTTGCCAACAATCCTGAGCTAGAGTCAGATATATCGACTTAAAACAGCTCCAGAATCCCGACCTTTCCTTTCTCAAGACTAGGCTGACGACATTGACAAATGATGGCACCAAGCCCGATGATCTTCTCGATGAAGTTGATGCATTGCGCACTGAAGTAGAGCGATTCAACAATCATAGGTTTGTTCGAATTCAAAATTCTCCTTGGCGGCTATTTTTCTATCGTTTTATCCTGGGGGTTGCCACAGGCTTTGGCACCGTTTTTGGGGCCACGGTTATGGTCTCCTTTGCCATTTATTGGCTGCAGGGCATAGACTGGTTGCCGTTGATTGGTGATTGGGCCGGGCAGATTGCTACGGAAATGAAGGCGGGAACCGAGTAAGCCTCACAGCGAATGATTTCGGAATTTTGGCTGGTTGTCAGTTTTCGCAAACCTGTTTGCAAAAACAGCAATTCAGGTTTCAAAACGGGTAGAGGTCGTTGAAATTTACACTCCCCGCGACATGGTTAAGTTTTCCGCTTCACCTTCCGGCTGATCTTACGTTTGTTCGCTTTAGCGCGGGTTTTGCCGCGCGGGCTGGTATATTTTTTGCGCCCCTTTTTGCCAGCGGGCAGGGCTTTGCCATCCACTTCCAGCAGTTCAAATAGCAGGCCCCCCGTGAGCGGATCGGCCTCGGCAAGCTGGACCTTGGCGCGCAGGCCAGCGCGGAGCACCCGTTTTGAATGCTCACCGGTGAGGGTGCGGCTGTCTTCATCATAGATGAAATATTCCTGCCCGAGGCGGGAGACGGGGATAAGGCCATCGGCGCCGGTATCGTCGAGCTTCACGAATATGCCAAAGCGGGCCACGCCCGAGACCACTCCGGCAAAAGCGCTGCCGACTTGTTCGGAGAGGAATGCCGACAGGTAGCGGTCGGTTGTATCGCGCTCTGCCAGCATGGAGCGCCGCTCGGTTTGCGAGATGTGCTCGGCGGTGGCCTCGAGGTTTTCGGCCTCTTGCGGCGTCATGCCATCATCGCCCCAGCCATGGGCCTTGATCAGGGCGCGGTGCACGATCAGGTCGGAATAGCGGCGAATGGGGGAGGTGAAGTGGGCGTAGCGCTGGAGGTTGAGGCCGAAATGGCCGAAGTTTTTCGGGCCGTAATAGGCCTGGGTCATGGAGCGCAGCACGGCCATATTGATCATTTCTGCGTGCTCGCCACCGGCGGCTTCGTCCAGCAAACGGTTAAGCTGGGCCGTTTGCAAGCGCTGGCCTTTGGCAAGTACCATACCGACCGATTGGACGGTCTCGTGCAGGCTTTCCATTTTGTCGGGATTGGGCTCTTCGTGGACCCGATAGACAAAATCGGCTTTGGCAGCTTCCAGCGTTTCAGCGGCGCAGACATTGGCGAGCACCATGAATTCCTCGACCAGCTTATGGGCGTCAAACCTATCCCGGAAGGCAACCGAGGTGACAACGCCTTGGTCCGACAGAATGATCTGGCGCTCGGGCAGGTCAAGGTGCAGGGGTTGGCGCCTATCGCGTGCTTTTTTGGAGGCCGCATAGGCGGCCCAGAGCGGCTTTAGCGCGGTTTCCAGAATGGGTTCGGTGACCTCGTCCGGCGCGCCATCTATCGCGGCTTGGGCTTGGTGGTAGCTGAGCGCGGCGGGTGATTTCATTAGCCCACGGGTAAAACGATGCGATTTTTTTACGCCGTTTTTATCCAGCACAATGCGGAGCGCCATGCAGGGGCGCTCAACCCCGCCATGCAGTGAGCAGAGGTCGCCCGAAAGGTTTTCGGGCAGCATAGGCACCACGCGATCGGGGAAATAGGTGGAGTTCCCGCGCTTTTTCGCCTCGATATCAAGCTTGGAGCCGGGGCGCACATAATGCGCCACATCGGCGATTGCGACCCAGACGATATGGCCATCGCCTTCGGGGTCTGGCATTGCGCAAATCGCATCGTCACGGTCGCGGGCATCCGCCGGGTCAATGGTGAACAGGGGCAAGTGGCGCAGGTCTTCGCGCTTGCCCAGCTTTACCGGCTTGGCCGCCTCGGCTTCGGCCTCCACATCAGCGGGAAAGTGGTCCGGTATGCCGTGCTCGTGAATGGCAATCAGGCTGATGGATTTTGGCGCCGAAGGGTCTCCGATGCGGGCGATGATCTGGGCATGCCCCAAGCCACGGCTGCGCCTGCCTGTGCTTTCGGCTTCGACCAGCTCGCCATCGCGCGCACCCATGCGGCCCTCGGGGGCCACTTGCCATTCGCGGTCGGACTTTTTGTCAACCGGCACAATGCGGCCGCCATATTCACCCTGCCTGAAAATACCAACAACCTTTTCCGCCCCGCGCCCGATGCGGCGGATCAAGCGGCCCTCAAACGGCACATGCTCATCGCCCGTGCCGCTGATCCGGCAGAGGATACGGTCTCCGATTGTCAGGGCCGGATCGCCTTTTTTGGGCACAAACAGAACCGTTGGCGCTTTGTCATCGCCCTTCCAGTTTAGCGGTTCGGCAAACAGGTCTCCGTCCCGGTCCTGCGAGGTGATATGCAGTAGCTCCACCGGCGCAAGGCTGTTTTTATCACGGAAGGTTTTGCGGTCTTTGCTCAGGTGCCCCTCGGCATAAAGCTCGCGCAACACGCGCTTGAGCTCGACGCGCGCCTGCCCCTTTATCCCGAACGCTCGCGCAATATCGCGCTTGGAGGATTGGGAGGGGTTGTCTTTAACCCATTCGAGAATGGCGGCTTTGGAGGGGAAATGTTTCATTTATGCGGTGTAGCGCGGACAGGGGGAGGGCGCAAATGAAAAGGGCAGGGTGGATGACCGCTGCCCAATTGGATATCAACTGTTATTGGAAGCTAGAACTTCCAGCCAGCACGCACTTGAAAGGCCTGAATGTTGGTGGTCTGGGTTTCGGTAAGGTGTCCAGTTTCGCCAGAAAGGTTACGGGCGATATACTCGGCTCCGACAAACATTTTTTCGCCAACCATCATGTCCACACCGGCCCCATAGTTCATGCCGCTTACGTCAAAATTGGTGCCGGACTCGAATTCGAAGTTGCTCATTGAATACCCAACAAAGCCGTAAACAAGCACACTGTTCATTGCGTAGCCAACTCGCGCCTTGCCATCTACAAAGTAGTTGAAGGTATCAGGCGTACAGCAGGTGGGGCCAAAGCCGGGAACATCGACCGCCGAATAAGCGACTTCACCACCGTATACCAGATTGTTGTTCTGCATATTGTAACCGACGAACGCACCGTAGCTGTTGCTAGATTCGAGCGAGTCAAACTCGCTTCCGGAACCTTCATAGTCATAGGCCATATCGCCACCTACACCCCTTCCGTAGGTTGCGCCCAGATAGAGTCCGCTCCAATCTGGGCCGGCAGCCACGGCAATGGGCTCGACATCAACGATAACTGGCGCAACTACGCTTCCGGCAATTGCAGCGCTAGTGAGTAGGGTGCTTGCGGCGAGAATAGAAAGAATTTTTTTCATAACAGCCTCCTTGGCTTTGATAATTAATAAGAGTCTTAACAGGCTGTTAACACATCGGGGCAATTTTGGGCTTGATTTTAATCAATTTATACCGCTCTTTTTTTTTCGAGGTGTTGCAACTCTGCATCACTTCAACTCGATCAGACACAACCCAAAATCCTCCCAAGGCATCGGGATTGCCCAAAAAGATGGTCTGCGAAGACAATTTTCAAGCCGTCGTAAAAATTGAAACGGTAGCACGGCCTTGGGTGATTTTTTCCATCCGCCAGTCTGTAGCTCTAGCCCAACGGCGGGATTCGCGCTACAAAATGCCCCTTCACACCCTGCGGCCACTGCTTATAGGGCACTTGCCCTGTTTCGCTTTCATTATAGGCTTGGGCATATTCCACAATCGCTTCAGCGGCTTCTTCATCGGGCGTGAACTTGCCAAGCACGTAAGAAAGCTTGCCGTCCCCCTGAATGGCGATATTGCAATGCCGGTCACAGCCCATCAGGCAGGATTGGCGGCGCACGGTAATGCCCTGTGTGGCCAGTGCCTCCACGTGTTCGGCCAGCATTTCCCCGCCGGATTTTCCGTCCAGCAGCTTTTGATCGCTTGAAAAATTGCAGGTGTCGCAAACGGTTATCGTAGTCATTTTATCCCCCCGGGTTTTCCACCCATTTAAGGGCCTGCGCTACAGATTCAACCTCAAAAACATCGGGGAGCCGCGGCCTTTTCACCATAATCACAGTAACCCCCAGCGCGCTGGCCGCTTTTAGCTTGGCTTCGGTCGCCCTGCCACCCGCATTTTTGCTGACCAGATGCGTGATTTTGTGCTGTTCCATCAGGGCGGTTTCAGCCGCCATTGAAAACGGTGGCCGCGCGAGTATAACCTCGCCTGTGGTCGGCACACGGTTTGGTGGCTCGATGCTTCGGGTCAGGAACCAGACATCCTCGCGGGGCAAAAACGGTGCCAGCGAGCGGCTGCCGATGCTTAAAAAAGCGCGCGCCCCTCGTGGTAACGCGCTTGCGGCGGTTTCCATGTCGGCCACGTCCTGCCACTCAGCCCTCTGCCGCCATGCGGCGCGGTTCAGCCGCAAAATTGGCACTCTAGTTCGGGCGGCAGCTTTGGCCGCGTTCTGGCTGATCTGGCTTGCAAAAGGGTGGGTGGCATCCACCAGCGCAGCAATTTTTTGGGCCACGAGATAGCCCGCCAACCCATCAGTTCCGCCAAAACCTCCGGTGCGGTGCGGGGTGCGCAAAGGTCGTTTGGTGACACCAGCCAACGAAAGGACAGCTTGCCCCCCAAGGGCCGTTGCCAGCGCGCGGGCTTCAGCGGTGCCCCCAAGAATGAGGATCGTCAAAACCCTGTCTGCGCCAGCACAGCCCCCGCCCTGTCCACCACAATCACCTCAACCTCCACCGTGCCGCGCAAGGTTTCCGAGGCGACAGATTTTGCGCCGGCGGCCACGACCTCCGCCAGAGGCCTGCCTGCAATAGTGTAGGCTTCCAGCGCTGTGTTGGCCTTCGCCACCGCAGGCACGCCGGAGCGTTCGGCAAGGTGCGCAAGGTCAACTTGCGAGCGGCCCGAATGCAAGTCCATCGCCCCTTGCGCCAGCTTGGTCATCTTGCCAATCCCGCCTGCAATGGTCAGCCGCTTAACCGGATGGCGGCGCAGATATTTCAGCGTGCCACCGACAAAATCCCCCATATCAAGGCAATCCGCCTCGGGAAGTCCATAAAGCGCCCGTGCCGTGGCTTCCGATGTCGCCCCCGTTGCCGCAATCAGGTGGTCTCTCCCCGCAGCCCGCGCCACATCCACCCCCCGATGGATGGAGGCAATCCAGGCCGAGCAGGAAAACGGGCGCACAATGCCGGTAGTACCAAGGATAGACAGCCCCCCCACAATGCCAAGCCTAGGGTTCCAGGTTTTCGCCGCCAGCGCCGCACCGCCTTTTACAGAAATCTCGATATCAAAATCCGGGGCGTGTCCGTCGAGCACCTCGGTAATGGCAGCGTCAATCATCAATCGTGGCACCGGGTTGATTGCGGGTTCCCCCACAGCGATCGGCAGGCCCGGCTTGGTAACCGTGCCTACCCCTTCACCCGCCAAAAACCGTAACCCTCTTTGCCCGTGCGAAACCTTGGCACAAATCAGCGCTCCGTGGGTCACATCCGGATCATCCCCCGCATCTTTAATAATGCAGGCTTTCGCCCAACCTTCCCCTGATGATGTTGATTCAACTTCAAAAAGCGGAGTCTCGCCCCGAGGTAGCGTGATACCCACAGGTGCCACAAATCCGGACCCCAGCAAAGCCGAACAGGCGCTCTTGGCCGCCGCTGCGGCACAAGCCCCCGTTGTCCAGCCCCGCTTCAATTCGGTCATCTCACCCTCCGGTTATCCCCACCATCGGTAAAGCCTCTTTCCGGCTTTGGCAAGTTCAGACCCCCGCTCCAAATTGTCCAAATATCCCGGGTGAATTTGGCCAGCGGCCAAAGGGGGCAGCGCCCCGCCGAGCCGTAGGCGAGGCCACCGGCCCGGTCAACTCTTGCGCCGCTGTTTGTGCTCTTCCAACCGCGGCATGATCTCCACAAAATTGCAGGGGCCTTTGCGATAATCCAGCTGATGCACCAATATATCATCCCACCCGTCTTTGCACGCCCCCGGTGAGCCGGGCAGCGCAAAAAGGTAGGTCCCGCCCGCCACGCCAGCGCATGCGCGGGATTGTGTGACCGACGTGCCGATTTTCGGAAAGGAGATCATGGTGAACAGCGTGCCAAACGCCTCGATTTCTTTTTCATAAACATCCCGATGCGCTTCCACAGTCACGTCCCGCCCTGTCAGCCCGGTGCCGCCGGTTGAAATCACAACATCCACGCCTTCATCAGCCACCCAAGCGCGCAGCTTGTCCGCCACCTGATCGCGCTCGTCACGAATAATCGCACGGTCAGCCAAAATATGCCCCGCCGCTTCCAGCCGTTTCACCAGCGTATTGCCGGACTTGTCAACATCCAGCGTGCGCGTGTCTGACACCGTCAACACCGCTATTTTAACCGGTATAAATTCTCGATCACTCATTCAGGACTCCATCTCGATCCAGTTCACTGTCGGCCCGAGATTCGCAACCTCTGTCCGACCAATTTTGCCGCGTTCTCCCCAGCAATCATGTACATGCCCGAAGACCATCAGCTTGGGCTGCACACTCTCAATGGTATTGCGAATTTCGACCGATCCCATCGAGCCCCGTGACGCCATGACATCAGCAAAGCCTTTTGGTGGCGAATGGCAGATGAGGATATCCGCCCCGCTTGCCGCTGCCAGCATAGGTGCGGCCTCAGCTTCGGGTATATCAAAAGATTCAAACGCCGTGATGTTCAGCTCCGGTATCGCCCCGCCAAGGCCGTAAATCTTCAGCCCCAACCGCTCGGTCATCTCGCCATGTAACACTTCGGCCGAGGTCGCCGCCCGAAGCTCTTCGGGGGTTTCGTTATTGCCCGCCACATAAACGGCTTTGGCCGCAAACGGCTCCAGTATCGCCATAGTTTCAGCCAACCCTTCTCGGCGCTGGGCAAAATCGCCGGCACCTATTATCAGGTCTGCCTGATCAGCCGCCGCCACCAAGGATTCGCAAGCGGCGTGGTCACAATGCACATCGGAAAAGGCAAGAATTTTCATATCGGTTTTCTCATTGACGTTCCAGTTCTCCGGTCTCCCAAGCATATTTTGATGTTTCCAATAAGCAAGGCGAGTTTACTGGTAATCTCGAAACTGCGAGCGCCGTTTCGAGCTTCCGCTCAAAACCTTCACGCAAAAAGAAATACATCGATGTATTCTTCAAATAAGCTTCGCACAAGCTAGACGGGATTTCGTATCTTTGCGCAGTCTCATTTGCGAGTGAATTGACAGCCTCCTCAATCGCATCAAGTGAAGCGGGTGGGTAGGTATTTTCGGCATAGAACGCGACCACCCTTTGTAAGCCGGTTTGCATCCTGGCTTTTTTTTGTTCGGTGGCCACTTCCGGACAGATTTTATCAAAAGTATTCAAGCTAATCATGATCGATAATAAGCAGCCAACAGCACCGCCTTCACTTAGATCCGAAGTATGATAAACATAGTTGCCAGGTTGCCCACGGCGGCCCACTCGAACGCCTCCAGCTAGGCTCAATACCTGAAACCCACCCCAGCCGAACTCAATTATTTGCTCCTCGTGATGTATGAAGAGCGCGTTAAAATCTATTCCGATACCCTCCTCCTGCGCGATAATTGAGCTTGGCGCGAATAGAGTCATAGAAGAAATAAAAACGAATATCAGTATTCGCATATCAGCCCCCTAGCCGCGCCTTCAGGCTCAACAAATCCGCCCAAGCCTCGCGTTTTTTCTCGGGGGTGCGCAAAAGGTAGGCGGGGTGAAATATCGGGATGGAGGGGATGCCCAGCACCTCGCCCCATTGCCCGCGCATTTTGGTGATTCCAAGCGTGGTTTCGCGCAAGGTTTTTGTGCTCGGGTTGCCCATGGTCACAATAAAATCAGGCTGGGCCAGTGCGATATGGCGTAGCAAAAACGGCTTCATCAGGGCGATTTCATCCGGCGATGGGTCCCGGTTTTGCGGCGGGCGCCATGGCATGACGTTGGTTATATAAAGCGCGCTTTCCGGTTGCTCTTCATGTCGCGAAAGCCCGATGGCGGCAAACATTTTATCCAGCATTTGCCCGGCGCGGCCAATAAGGGGTTTCCCCTCGCGGTCCTCCTCCCGCCGCGGGGCCTCGCCGACAATCATGACCCGCGCCTTCGGGTTGCCATCACAAAATACCGTGTTGCGCGCGCCTTGTTTGAGCTCGCAGCCCTCAAAACTCTCAATGGCGGCGCGAAGCTCTTCAAGATCGGCGCAGGCGTTGGCGAGCGGGGCGGTGTCAACGGCTTCGGGTTCGGCGGCTTGCACCACCACAGGGGTTGGCCCCGCGGCTGCGGGTTTTGGCTTGGGTGCCGGGGCTTTTAGCTCGTAGCGGTTAACGGGGGTTTCGCCGATAGCCTCATCCGCGCCCAGTTCCAGATGCCAGTCCAGAAGGGCGAGGTCGTACTCAAAATGGGTGCTGTCCATCATCGGTTTGATTCCTCTGGCCGTAACCTAGCGCGCACTTGTGGATTTGGCCACCTTGTTTGCGCCTTGTGGCGTGCTATAAGCAGCCAAATAACTATGAGGCCAAGCCATGCTCCAGCACCGCCATCTCCTCGGGATCGAGGGGCTTTCCAAAGACGAGATCACCACCATTTTAGACCTTGCCGAGCTTTACGCCAAGCAAAACCGGAGTGCGCAGAAGCACTCGCAGGCGCTGGCAGGGCTGACGCAGGTGAACATGTTTTTTGAGAACTCCACCCGCACACAGTCGAGCTTCGAGATCGCCGGAAAGCGGCTTGGTGCGGATGTCATGAACATGGTGATGTCGGCCAGCTCGATCACCAAGGGCGAAACCCTGATTGATACCGCGATGACCCTGAATGCCATGCACCCCGACCTTTTGGTTGTGCGGCACCCGCATTCGGGTGCGGTGGCTTTGCTGGCGGAAAAAGTGAATTGCGCCGTGCTGAACGCTGGCGATGGCCGCCACGAGCATCCGACTCAGGCGCTGCTGGATGCCCTGACCATCCGCCGTGCCAAGGGTCGCTTGCACCGGCTGACGATTGCGATTTGCGGAGATATCGCCCACAGCCGCGTGGCGCGTTCCAACCTGCTGCTGCTTGGCAAGATGGAAAACCGGGTGCGGCTGGTCGGGCCGCGCAGCCTGATGCCTTCGGGCATTGACCAGCTCGGGGTCGAAGTGACCGACAACATGGAAGAAGGCCTTGCGGGGGCCGATGTGGTGATGATGCTCCGCCTCCAGCGCGAGCGCATGGATGGCGGGTTTATCCCTTCCGAGCGCGAGTATTACCACCGTTGGGGCTTGGATGCCGCCAAGCTAAGTCACGCCAAGGAAGACGCCATTGTCATGCACCCCGGCCCGATGAACCGCGGGGTGGAGATAGACGGTGTGCTGGCCGACGACATCAACCGCTCGGTGATTCAGGAGCAGGTGGAGATGGGGGTTGCGGTACGGATGGCGGCGATGGACTTGCTGGCGCGGGGGCTGAGGGCGGAACCGGCGGGGGTTTATGTCTGAGCAATACTAAAGAACTGTATGATGATTTTTGGGAGAAGCATTTGGAGCCAGA